>Ga0208793_1000850_pt1 | contig 19027 bp, 25 predicted proteins | sample 17_taG_FD_184092 | JGI IMG/M metagenome (GOLD analysis project Ga0208793, IMG submission 184092) | Marine viral communities from the Subarctic Pacific Ocean - 17_ETSP_OMZ_AT15314 metaG (SPAdes) (version 2) | ecosystem: Environmental > Aquatic > Marine > Oceanic | place: Pacific Ocean | collected...
CTCTATTGAAGAGTCTTAACTCTGTCGAAGCTACTTATGTCATTCAGTGGCTATCCAGAGATAAAGTTAGAATCTGGTGTGACCAAGATGTTTTTGACAATTTAACAGACGGGGGTTCTAGTGAAATTCAAATCTAAGGATTTATTAGTTATTTTGCTAGAACTCATTTTTATAGGAATCATATGGTATGGGTTTTCTATTGTATTAAGATTTATATTAGGAGGATAGAAATGCAATTAGTAACAATGAATGAGAGACGGGGTGAATCAGAATTCCAATCGTATTCTATTCAAAACGAGTTAGAAAGTGATGTAGAGATTCTTACAAGTTTATTTGGTAAGTTGGATTTGGAAAATGAATATCATGGTGAATATCCAATTGATAGTTGGACTAGTGCCGTAAGTGTTTATAGTCGAGTTGATATAAATGAAGAGGAGTTTAAAACTCTTAAAAAATTTCAGATAATATGAGGAGGAGTAATGGTAAATCCAAATAATAATGAAAATGCCTATCAACAGGCACTGAAAATCAACAGAGATTTAAAGAAAAAAATGGATGAACTCATACATGAAATTGAGTTATTACATGAAATAATAGAAGTTCTTAGAGAACTTAAAGAAGATAGAGAATCTGAGGAGGATAAATAATGAAAACTTATGTATACAATGTACCTTGTCACTTCACTTACACAATAGATGCCACTTCAGAGGAAAAGGCAAAAGAAATACTGCAAAAGTACGGAGGTGTAGACATTGACGGGGAACTTCAAATTGATGACGATGATTATAAAAATGCAAATTTGGTGGATGTAGTATGATTATAAATGTTTGGAATTGCACTTTTTATATGATGGATGACGATGGTAATGAATTACTAAACGATGACGGTACTGTAAAAATATTTGATGCACCTGATTATGATTGGTCTGATGTTGCTGAGTCTGTAGAGTTTGATGATTTAGTTGAATTAGAATCACATCAATATGTAGAGTCTAGTGATCTAATTGACCCAGTGGAAAAATCAAAAAAACTTGGATGTGAAGATTCATACAAGTTTAGTTGGTATAAATAGGAACTACGGTGACGGCTGTAGGGTGGGTTCGAATCCCACGCTAATTTTTGGAGGAAAATTTAATGGATAAAGATAGTGAATTGATAGATTATTTATTTGAAACAACCAATATTGTTACAGAACAAACAACTGTAAGAGCATTTACTCAACAATCAGCTGAACAAACTGTGTTGTCGGGTAATTGTAAATGGGAAGAAACTAAAGTTGATAGTGATGGAGATTTCTACCTAGTTGGGGAAGAGGTGGTAAGAGATGAAAAATAATTGGAGTTATCCAGTATTTAAGGTAGACGAGTGTTGCCCCATGTGTGGGTGTGAAGTTGAAGTAAGAAGTGACGGTAAGTCAAGTTGTAGCGTTTGTGGACATGCAGAGGTTTTACCTTGTAGTGTATGTCCACGAGTAGACCCAGCACATGGGGATATTACTTGTGATTGGAATCATGAAACTCGATGTAGTGAGTTTCCTAAACAAAAGGAGTTAAGATGAAGGTATATCATGTAGATGTTATAAAGAGGTCTTCAGTTGTAGAGACTAAAAGAGTAGAAGCTAAGGATGAAGATGAAGCGTTACAAATAGCTTTACAACAGGCTGAGGAAGAGGCAGAGTGGGATGATTTCAACACGGGTTATTTTGAAAAGTCTGTTCAAGGTATAACTGAAACTATAACTGAAGTTAAATCTTTAAATGGTGAAAGCTATTGGGAAAGAAAAGACGAGATGGAAAAGTTCTTTGATAAAGCTATGGAGGTTGAAAATGAGCATAAAAAACCTCACTAAACAAGAAATTTCTATGGCAATAATTCTATGGGACATTGTTTATAAAGCTATCAGCAGACGCTATGAGCAATTTGAAGGCAGGTCTGATCTAGAGAAAGAAGAAATAGTAGGTTATGCAGTAAATGAGATAGTTGTTGCTTTAAATGAACCATTGTTAAAAGAAATAAACAAACAATTGGAAGAAATAGATAGAATAAACATTTTATGACATCTAGTAGAGGATGTAGAAAGAGACCCCTAATTGTACTATTAGGAGTCTCTTACTTCTTCTACTTAAATTAATCTATTAAGGAATTTAATATGAAGAAAGAGGACTGTATTTGTGACATATGTACAGGAAAACAATCAGACTTTGATATTTTTAGACTGATAACTTACTCTGATAAAACAGTATGTGAGGTCTGTTTACAAACAATTATTGCACCTGCATCACCTAAATTATTTATGAATTATGTAAATAATGGTGTATTGGTTTACGAAGATTTAAGAAAAGAGCAAGAGTATGTACAATCTCTTGATGTCGTTGATTCCTTTTTTGAAGACAATGAAGTTGGGTATGCTTTAGACTCCAATGGGTCTATTGTCAAGGGTAAGTTTGAGAAAGAAGAACAAGAAATTATTACCCCTAAAAGTTTATTTGAATTTTTAGAAGAGAATGCAGTAGGACAGCAAGAAGCTAAGAAAACTTTAGCAGTTGCAGTGTACAACCATTTTAAAAGAATTAAGCTAAACAGAGAAGGTGTACATATTAACAAAAATAACATACTTCTTGTTGGTAGTACAGGTGTTGGCAAGACCTTCATATCTTCGTTATTAGCGAAGAAATTAAATTTGCCATTTGTTATTGCCGATGCCAACACAATAACCCAAGCAGGGTATGTTGGTGGCGATGTGGAGGACATGTTAGAGTCATTAGTACGCAAGGCAAGAGGGGATTTAGAAAAAGCCCAGTGTGGAGTCATAATTATTGATGAAATAGACAAGATTTGTTCACAAAAAACTACATCGGGGAGAGACCCCAGTGGTGAAGGTGTTCAACAGGCTCTTCTTAAACTTATCGAAGGTGGTGAGTTTAGAGTTGGTGCAGGAAAAGGAATAGAAGGAAAGAAGAAAGGTTATATATTTGATACTACAAATGTTCTTTTTATTCTTGCAGGAGCATTTTCAGATATAGAGGATATTGTCATATCAAGAGAAGTCCCAAGTGAGAACATTGGATTTCTTAATGATGGTAAGGAAAAAATGCAAAAAGATGAAATCTACAAGAGGATAACTCATGATGATTTTGAAAAATTTGGAATAATACCTGAATTACTAAGTAGATTACCAACAAGGGTCTCATTAAAGCCCCTTACGGAGTCTAATTTGATAGATATTATGTCCAAAGTTAACAATAACTTGGTTGGTCAATACAGACATTTGTTTGCAGAAGACGATATTAAGTTTAAAATAACAAAAAGTGCTTTACAAGAAATTGCAAGGAACTCTATCCTAAGTAATACAGGGGCAAGAGGTTTGCAAGGAATTTTTGAAGAACTTTCAAGAGAAGTTATGTTTACATCACCATCCGATGATTCCATAACTAATTTCACAATAACAAAGAAGGATGTTGAAAATTTGACAATTGGTTAATAAAAAACGGAGGTTTTATGGATAACAGGGAATTACTATTATTACAAATCTCATCGCAATTAAACCACATGTCCCAAACTGTAAGTAAGGGGCGACAGTCTGCATTTAAGAAAGTTTTACTCGGTGCAGATAGCGTAAGGACAATTGCCGAGGATATTTTAGATTTTACAATTAGTGCATTATCAAAAGGTACAGCACTGACATCAACAGCATCATCACTAGCTTCTAGGATGAATGTTCATACTCAATTCAATTTGAAATCAGGAACTTCGCAGAAAGCCGAAGCAACAATGATTTCAGCAGGGGTTGAAGCGTTAGGATCACTTGGGTCTCTAGGATACACACAAGTAGTTACAGAGTCGCAAGGTGTTATGAAGTTAAATAGGCTTGATTTTAAGAATGAAAATAATTTGTTGTTTAGATATTTTCAGGAAATAAGACAGGTCTCTCCTATAGATTTACCACAGGAGGAGTACAAGGGTTGGACACATCCCTATAAAAACGGTGTGTCTATAGTTAAGAAGATGCCCTCAGAGTTAAGTAAGAAATATCTTTACAAGAGAATGCCAAAAGTTTACGATGCATTAAACTCTTATGGGTCTACAGCTTTCGTTGTTAACGATGAGTTGCTAGATATTGTTAAAGATTTTGATAAAAATGACCATGATTTTATACCGCCCACAGTTTTAAGTGAAACAGTGAGTGAGTCCTTGAAGAGTTTATTAAACTTTAAACGGACATCTGAGTTTGTTGGAAGACAAGCAAAGAAGTGGTATTTAGAAAATGTAAGTTACCAACTTTTAAAGAAAGGTCTTACAGTGGCACAGATAGATGGAAGAAGTAATACTTATAAGAAGAGGAAAGCCTCTGGTTGGATGAAAGATAAATCCTCAGACGCTCTGGATATTGTAAGGGCTTCTTCAAAGAGATATGAGTTTGACAGAGTTATCGATATGGCAACTCTTATGGAAGGTAAAGCTTTTTACTATGATTTCCAATTGGACAGTCGAGGAAGATTCTATCCAATAGTTAATTATTTTGAACCAACAGGTTCAGATTTAGCAAAAAGTTTACTTATGTTTAATCACGGTGTTCCTTGGTCTGAGAAAGTTGAAAGGGCTTTGGCAATACATACAGCAAATTGTGCAGGTGAGGATAAGATTTCTCTGGATGACAGAGTTCTCTGGACTTATGTTTGGATGGATGAAATTCTAAAAGCATCCAAAGACCCGTACAACTCCGAATGGTTGAAACAATTTAGTGGCGATAAGAAAACTAAATTTCAGTTGATATCTGCTTGTTTGGAATGGAAGCGATTAGAAGAGTTAGGAAGAGAAGACTACATGTGTCACTTACCTATAGGTCTAGATGCAACCAATTCAGGTCTACAGATTCTCTCAGCAATGACCAGAGACAGGTCTGGGGCTGAAGAAACCAATATTATTAATCACCCAAGTAAAGAAATAGGTGATGCATACATGGTTATAGCTAGATCCGTTTTAGATAATGGATTCAGCTATAAGGGTTTCGAAAATCTTGAAGATAGGGCTTGGAGGAAACTTTGTAAAAGACCTACTATGTCATATTATTATGATGCAGGTAAGGGTTGTATACAAGACCAAACTTTTGAAGATAGAAGAGACCACGGGTATGAGATATTGTCAGAGATGACTTACGATGATTCTTCATACATAGGTACTGCTATCTTTGATGGAGTTAAATTGGCTTTTCCAAGACAAACATTAGCCAAGGATTTACTTAAAAGGGCTGTCTGTGTATACATAGAGGCAAATCCCGGTTCCCCGATGGTGACATGGAAGACTTCCACAGGGTTTACAGCGTTTCAAAATTATGCAAAAACCTCTATAAAGAGAGTTAACTGCATGTTTGCAAGTAGACCTGTAAAACTTAGCTATCAGATTTTCTTAAACGAAGCGAGGAAGACTGACCACGAAAGAGGTATAAGTGCTAACTTTGTACATTCTCAAGATGCATCTCTACTAGCCTTAGTAATTTCAAGACTAGCAGAGTTAGGTGTAAGTGACTTCATGATGATTCATGACCAGTTCTCTGTTAATGCAGAAAACATGGAATTATTACTTACTGTGTTTAAAGAGGTGTTTAAAGATATATTTGAGATAGACCAACTTGGTAATACTTTAATATCTTTAGGGGTAGCAGGTGTTGGTGTTTCAGATTATGGTGATTTAGATATGGAAGAGATTCTAGAATCTAAGTATATAATCTCTTAATTATATGACATCTTATAGAGGATAGTTCGCTAGAGGAGAATAAAATGGCAAGTGAATTTACAGAATTGTGCGAGATGTATGGGTTATCTCCGGGTGACCCAGAAGCAATTGATAAATTGATTCACTTCATAGGTGAGTCAGATGATGAAGGTGATGACGCTTGGTATTTCAATGAAAATGCTGATGCGTTTGATCCAGATTCTTTAAAAATGGAGGAAACAGAGGATGAAGAAGAATGATGAGGTTAATAACCCAAAACATTACACTTCGGGAAAAATAGAAGCATTGGAAATAATAGAGGATGTTACAAAAGACCTTGAGGGTCTAGAGGCATTTTCTATGGGCAGTGCATTGAAGTATTTAGTCAGGTTCAACAAGAAAAAAGACCCAATACAAGATTTAGAGAAAGCGGTTTTTTATATTAATCGAATTATAGGTTTAAGGTTGAAACAAATTGACGACTTATACATTAAGGAGGATTAATTATGTTAGCACTAATTGACGCAGATATAATTGTTTACTGGGCATCTAATCATTGCCAAACTAATTACTACGATGTTGTAGATAAAGACGGTGAAAGTATAAAAGAGTATGACAGTAAGAGACATGCACTGGATGGTCTTGAAGACATAAATGCACTATGGTCAACACAATCTAAAGTTGGTGAGGTTTCACCATACAGGGTTGTTCAAGGTAAGACAGTTCTTGAGCCTTGGACAGAGTGTGTTGCATTCATCAATGACTTTATAAATAGCGTAGTTAAGAAGTCAAAGGCGGATGATTACGAGTTACATTTGTCAGGTCATACAAATTTCAGAAAAGAAATTGCTGTTACTAGACCTTATAAGGGGAATAGGACAGGTGAGAAACCTTATTACTATCAGAAAGTGAGAGACTATTTAACAGAAGTGTTAGATGCAAGAATCTCTGTTGATGAGGAGGCTGACGATACCTTAGCTATTGCTCAGACAAATGATATCGATAACACAGTAATATGTACGATAGATAAAGATTTATGGATTGTTCCCGGAGCAAAGTATGATTTTAAAAGGGAAGAATTAAGCTTTGTCACTGAATACGATGGTATTAGACATTTCCAATACCAAATGTTAGCAGGTGACCAAGTTGACAATATACAGGGTGTTCCTAAGATTGGTCCTGTAAAGGCAAAAAAGATATTATCAGATAATGAGGATATTGAAGACGCTTGGAATGTTATTAGAGATTTATATAGGACTTCCTATGATTATAACTCTGATGATGTAATGTTAGAGATGGGTAGACTACTTTGGATGAGACGTAAAGTTGGACAAATGTGGGAGCTACCTTCGTTTACAAATGAGCTAGAGAAGGAGGAAAATAATGGCTAATTTAGTAGAAAACGTGGAGTTAAACTGGTGCTTCTTAGACCCCGATAACCCACAAGAGAACTTTGAGAAACTTCAATGGTCTGTTACAGCCTATGTAGAAAAGGAAGTAGCACAGAAGTTTAAGAAGGATGGTTTTATTAGATCTTTGCGACCTGTAGAGGATGCAGATGGTAATGAAACTGGTCAATACAAAGTGACCTTTAAACAAAATGCAAAGACTTCGGCAGGTAAGGATTTATCCCCTCCCGGTGTGTTTACAAAGACAGATAAGGGTACTATTAAACCTTTGACTGGTGTTATTATTGGTAATGGTTCCACTGGGACTATATCTTTTGACACTTACGACTGGGACTTTAAAGGTAAAAAAGGTAAGTCAATGAGTTTAAAGAATGTCCTTGTTACTAATCTAATACCTTATGAGAAAGCAGACCCTGCAGGTTCAGAGTTTGGTGACTTAGATTCAGGTTCAGAGTTTAACAAAGCTTCTAAGGAAGATGTAGATTTAAACTTTGAGGAAAGTGACGATTATTAAACAATAGTGGTGTCTACAGATACTCTTCAATGAGGGGTATCGATAGACACTATTTTCACAACTAAAGGTCTTTATTGACCTTTATTTTTCTATGGAGGAAAAATGAAAAATAAAGAAAATAGCCAAGAGGGTGTTTTTATAAGACACGAATCATGTGAGGCTTGTGGCTCTAGAGACAACAAAGCTGTTTACGACAACGGTGATAAGATGACTTATTATTGTTTTGGTTGTGAAGATACAGGTATATACAGTGATGATAAAGTTGATACAAAGAAGACTCCTAAAGAATTTAAAAACATTATAGAGTCTGTCGATGAAATAAAAGATTATCCAGTGCGAGGTTTTCGTGAGCGTAAGATTACAAAAGACATAGCAGAACTTTATGGTGTTAAAGTTGGATACTCAGAAGAAGATGGTAAGACTATTAAATACCATTATTACCCTATAACCAGTAAAGGAAAAATAGTTGGTTATGAGAGGAGGGATTTAGATGCCAAAAGGTTTCTTGCGATAGGATCTGTTAAGAACAATAATGAGTTCTTTGGTCAATCTAAGTTCGCCCCCGGTTCTTGTAAACGTATTGTTGTTACAGAAGGTGCATTAGATGCTATGTCTATACAACAAGTATGGAAAGATAAGAAACAAGAGTGGGCGGTTGTATCAGTTATCAATGGAGCCCAAGGTGCTCATAAGCAGGTAGTTGCTAACCTATCCTACCTCAATTCTTTTGAAGAGGTCGTATTCTTATTTGACTACGATGAGGCAGGAAGAGATGGTGCAAAAGCTTGTGCTAGGTTAGTTAGGACTGGTAAAGCTAAGATTGGTGCTTTAGGTAGATATGGTAAAGATGCCTCTGACTATCTAGTTGCAGGTAAGACGTATGAATTAGAGAAGGCAATATGGAATGCTGAGATGTACTCTCCTGCAGGTATTGTTAATTCTGCTGATACTTGGGACTTATTTAATGAAGATAGAAGAGAAGATTCTGTGCCTTATCCCGATTGTTTTGCCAATGTAAATAAGATGACTTACGGTAGAAGAACTGGTGAGTTGACTATATTTACTGCAGGGACTGGCTCTGGAAAGTCTACTTTTGTAAAAGAGGATATTTATCATTTAATAATGACTACAGACTACCAAATTGGCGTAGTGTCCCTTGAGGAGTCCATACGGGAGACTTTAGATGGAATAATAGGGGTACACCTTAATAAGAGAATAAACCTACCAGACGTAGAATTTGACCGCTCAGGAGTAGAAGGCTCTAAAGCTTGGGAAGATGTTGCAGGCTCAGGTCGTCTTCTCTTATTAGACCATCAGGGCTCTGTAAGTGATTCATCTCTTATGGATAAGATAGAATTTATGGCGGCATCTGGTTGTAAGTTTATATTCCTTGACCACATAACTATTGCAGTTAGTGAGGTTGACGGTAATGTAAATGAAGCTATGGATAAAGCTATGTCTGATCTTCTTAAATTATGTAAGAAGCATAATGTTTGGATTGGAGTGGTCTCTCATTTAAGGAAGACCAGTGGAGGTAGTAGAACCTTTGAGGAAGGTGCATCTATAACTGAAGACTCTTTAAAAGGGTCAGGCAGTTTAAAACAGATAGCATTTCAAATCATCGGTTTTTCTAGAAATAAATACTCGGAGGATGAGGGTGAACGGCAAAGAGTCGGAATCTCTGTACTAAAAAACAGGTTTACAGGACACACTGGACCTGCAGGTTGTGCAAGGTATGATAATAATACAGGTCGTTTACATAGTACCCCTTCGGAGTTTCAATAGAGGAGTGTAGTTATGCAAAAGTTAGTTTTTGACATAGAGTCTGATGGTTTCGTTAATGATGCTACTAGGATTTGGTGTATCTCTACCTACGATATAATTACTAAGGATGCGATTACTTTTTCAGATAATAGCGATGATTGTCCATCTATTGCAGATGGTCTAAAGTACTTATCGGGATCTGATGAGTTGATAGGTCATAATATAATAATGTACGACATACCTTTATTAAAGAAGCTTTTTAATTTCGAAACAAAATCTAGGCTTGTTGATACTTTTCTTATGAGTCAATTATTAAATTTTAATAGGACTCTTGGAAGGTATAAAGGTAGACATGGGCTTGAGATGTGGGGAGAGCACTTCGGTGTTTTGAAACCATCTCAAGGTCAATGGTTAAGATTTGAACAGTCTATGTTGAATAGATGTGAACAGGATGTATTGATTAATGTCAGGGTGTTTCATTCTTTATTGAGAGAATTTAAAGAGTCTGGAGTACCAAAAGAGGTTTTAAATCGTGAGTTCAGGATAGCTAAGATAAGTGCTGAACAAGTGAAAAACGGTTGGTTAGTTGATAAAGACCTTGCTGATAAACATCTAGAGTTTTTAACTAAAGAGATTGATAAGCTAAGAGATAAGATTGAACCTTTGATGCCACCTATACTTAAATGTCCTGACTTTTGGGTTAGTAATTCTGAGTGTAATGAGATAATGAAAACTGAGGGTGTTGACTATCAGAAAGGTCTAGTAGGTGGTAAGCAATTAAGAAAACCAATAATCCCTAAATGGACTAAGGCAGGGAAACTACATAAGCATATACAAGATTGGTTCCAAGATTACGAGTGTATTGATTTTATTAATAACACTGAGGGTCTACAGATTAATGGACCATACTGTAGAGTTGAGATTACCCCTGCAAAGCTTACACAGACTGCAGAGGTCAAGAAGTTACTATTTAAGCACGGTTGGAAGCCTACAGAGTGGAATACCAAGAGAGCCGAAGATGGTAGTTTAGTAAGGACTTCTGCTAAGTTAACAGAGGATTCTTACAATTCTATTAAGGGTGATCTTGGACAAGATATAGCTTTACACGCTGTTTACCAGCATAGAAGAAACACATTGCAAAATCAGAAAAAGAAAGACAGAGGTTGGCTTGGTGTTTGTAGAGATGATGGTAGATTAGAGTGTGTACCTTTTACACTAGGTACTGCTACTGGAAGAATGTCACATAGAAACCTAGTGAATGTTCCCGGAGCAAAAGCTGTCTTTGGAAAGGAAATGAGAAGTATCTTCATATCCCCAAAAGATAAAATACTAGTCGGATGCGACTTAGCATCTGCCCAATTGAGGTTATTGGCTTCAGCAATGGGTGACCCTAGATATGTAGAGACAGTTACTACAGGAAAAGAAGAAGATGGTACAGATGTACACACTGTCAATCAAAAAGCCGCAGGATTGAAAGATAGAAGTCAAGCTAAGACTTTTATTTATGGATTCTTATTTGGCGCAAGTGCTACAAAACTTGGAACCATTGTTGGTGGTAAATCTAAAGAGGGGACTGTACTAAAGACTAAGTTTTTAAGGACATTTCCACTTCTTAAGAAATTGCAAGATAAATTGATAACCGAGTTCCATAGATCTGGTAATAAATTTATAACTGCTCAAGATGGTAGAAAGATTCAAGTTGACTCTGAACATAAACTTCTTAATTACTTGTTACAAGGTAATGAGGCGATTTTAGCTAAAGAGTGGGCTATTGTATCGGACAGTCTTATTAAGAAGAATAATATAAATTGTAAGTTATTAGCAATTATGCATGACGAACAAAACTTTGAATGTGATAAAAGAGATGCGGATAAACTATCTAAGATATTGGAAGAGTCTGCCAAGATTGCAGGTGAGAGGTTGGGTTTTGATTGCCCAATGTCTGGTAATTCAAAGATAGGAGAGACTTGGTATGACATCCATTAATTATCAATTATTAAATACTGAGAATAGACTTCTCAAATCTTGTATAAGGGAAAGTCTAGAAGAAGAGTCAATTAAGGGGAAAGATGTTATGCAGTTAGCTGAGGCATTAACAAAATTTCACAGCTTGATTGAGGAGGACACTGAGTACTACGAGGGTTTTAGAATGTACTCAGATGTCCATAAAAGGTATTTTAACAAACTGAAGGGATTAGGACTCCTTCCAAAAACAAATGACAAAGATTAAGAACCCTGTAATAAATAAGCTTAAGTATGCACTTAGACATAACAGAATATGGCATACTAAAATAATATTAAACAAAAAGAAAGAACAAAAGAAAAGAGGAAATTTTAAATGAAAAAACTAGCAACAGACTACCAAAATTTTATAGCCCTTAGTAGGTATGCAAGATGGCTACCTGAGAAAAATAGGAGGGAGACGTGGGAAGAAACTGTCGCCCGTTATTTCGATTTCATGGAGCAACATTTAAAGGAAAACACTGACCAAGAGTTAGTTCCTAAGACTAGGAAGGTACTCGAAGAAGCGGTTCTTAATTTAGATGTTATGCCTAGTATGAGGGCTCTAATGACTGCAGGACCTGCTCTAGCTAAAAATCACATAGCAGGTTACAATTGTGCCTACTTGAGTGTAGACCATCCTAAAGCTTTTGATGAAACATTGTTTATACTTATGCACGGTACAGGTGTGGGTTTCAGTGTTGAAAGACAGCACATAAGTAAATTACCTGAAGTCCCTGAAGAGTTGCTAGATGTAGAGGATTCTATCGTGGTTCAAGATAGTAAAGAAGGTTGGCAATCTGCTTTCCGTAAGCTTATTACATACTTATATGATGGTGAGATGCCTAAATGGGATTTCTCAAAAGTAAGACCTAAAGGTTCCAGACTTAAAACATTTGGCGGTAGAGCCAGTGGACCTGAGCCTTTGATCGACTTGTTTCACTTTGCCACTAACATCTTTAAAGAAGCATGTGGTCGTAAATTAACAAGCTATGAATGTCACCGTATGATGTGTAAGATTGCAGAGGTTGTGGTAGTAGGTGGTGTTAGACGTAGTGCATTGATTTCTCTAAGTAATTTAACTGATGAGCGTATGCGTAATGCTAAGAGTGGGCAATGGTGGACAGATACACCAGAGATGGCTCTAAGTAATAATAGTGTGTGCTATACAGAGAAACCTGATATGGGTATATTCATGAAAGAGTGGACATCACTCTATGAGTCTAAGTCGGGTGAGCGTGGTATCTTTAATAGAGAAGCCGCTGTAAAGCAAGTGGCATCTATAGGTAGAAGAGATCCTAATCATGATTTTGGTTGTAACCCTTGTAGTGAGATTATTCTTAGAGATGGTCAGTTTTGTAATTTAACAGAAGTGGTTATAAGAGCAGAAGACTCTCAAAAAGACATACTTAGGAAAGTTAGGTTAGCTACGATACTTGGTACATTCCAAGCTTCACTAACAAATATTAAAAGATTACGACCTAAATGGGTTTCAAATACAGAAGAGGAAGCGCTACTAGGTGTATCTCTTACTGGTATTATGGATAATTCATTTATGAATGGTAGTAATACAGATAGAGGTTACTATGGTAAAAGAAACTTACCAGACTTCTTATCAGACCTTAGAAAGGAAACAGTTAAGGTTAATAAAGAGTGGTCTGGCTTATTAGGAATTAGTCAGGCTACTGCAACAACTGCTATTAAACCAAGTGGTACGGTGAGTCAATTAGTTGATTCAGCGTCTGGTATTCACACTAGGCATAACGATTACTACTATCGCAGGGTAAGAGCAGATGCAAAAGATCCTATTGCACAATTAATGGAAGACCAAGGTATACCCTGTGAGGCAGATGTAATGAAGCCTGATAGTGTTAAGGTCTTTACATTTCCTACTAAGGCTCCTAAAGGTGCAGTCCTTAGAAACGACAGAAGTGCAATAGAGCAGTTAGAGTTGTGGCTAACTTATCAAAGATACTATTGTGAACATAAACCTAGTGTCACAGTAAGTGTTAGAGAAAACGAATGGATGGAAGTAGGCTCATGGGTTTATAAACATTTCGATGAAGTAAGTGGAGTTAGCTTCTTACCTCATTCAGACCATTCATATCAACAAGCACCTTATGAGGATTGTACTAAGACAGAGTACGATAAACTAGCTAAGACAATGCCTGCATCTGTAGACTGGAACTTAATTAGTGAGTATGAGTTGACAGATACAACAATAGGTAATAAAGCATTGGCATGTACAGGAAGTATATGTGAAATGGTGGACTTAGTCGGAGAAGAAAAGGAGATGGAATGAAATTACTATTATTTTGTGTTTCAGTAATATTTTTAGCAAACTGTGCGGTCTTTGAATCAAAGATGGAGGAGGCTAAAAGACTCGAATGTACACCTGTTGATTCTTTGGGTTGCTCTGGTTGGGAATAAATGTCTGACCAAGAGACTATAGTTTGTAGTAGATGTGAAGAGTTAAAAGAATCTTTCCATTTTAGCAAGAGTCAGTTAGACGCTACTAACCCTAGTTGTCGTACTATTTGTAAAGATTGTAGAAGTAAGTATAACAAATCTTTCAATGAATCTAACCCCGGCTATATGGATAAGTGGAGGTATAATCTTTCTGTTGAGGAAAAAGAAAAGATTATTGAGGAGCAGGGAGGTACTTGCGCCAATGAGAATTGCCAGTATGGTTTAGATGATGATCATAAGTTATATGTAGATCATTGTCATAAAACTGGCAAGGTCAGGGGTCTATTGTGTCACCACTGTAACACTGCACTTGGACTTCTCATGGAGAGCCCTAGTAAGATTAAAGGGCTCATGTACTATGCAGAAAAGCATAGTGATGTTTAATAAAGAAAGGAGTAAAAATGTTAGATAAAATAAAGAACGGGGCTGATGGTGCGATAGATGTAGGTATCAAGTTAATCAGCTTATCAATTGTATTGCAAATTATCTTTGGTAACAAAGTAGCATTCCTAACCGGGAATGTGATTGGCTCTATACTTGATATTGTCTGGACTTTAGGTAACGCAGGTTTGGCAGGCTTAATTGCAGCTGGAATTATCTGGAAGTTACTAGATAAAGACATAACGAATGAATTATCTAAATAGGAGTACATATGCAAGACTTAGTAAAAAAAGTTTTGGAAAATAAATCATTAACCATCTTTTTAGGAATTGTTGTAGTGGCATTGCTTTTTGGATGGATAGGTGGATAGTACTCCAAATAAAAAAACTTGGGGTCTCGTTCGAATGGATGAGACTTCCAAGTTACAACTCGTTTTAAAGAAAAAACAAAAAAGAAAAAACCCAAGACTCTGGAGGACAGATTGGACAAAATAGATAAAGCTTTTATTCCAAAAGATGAATGCTCTGTATGTGGTAGTGATTACGACCCCTCTTGTGGTGGTGTTCAAGGTTATTTTGGCATTAGCCCAGTTACTTTCTGTGAATGGTGCTACTCGTCTATAATAAGCATGGTAACACAACATCTAGGTTTAGATGAGGATGGGGAAAAACTGGAGTGATTTATGGGGTATAAGCCTAATAATCGTTGGAAAAACAAAGTAAGAAATGCAGACTCTAAGTGGGAAGGTGAGTTAAGGGACGGTATACTCTCGTCTTGTGAGTACCATCCTGACAAAATACCATACACCGTTGATCATCATTATCATCCTGATTTCAAAGTAGATGATATACTGGTTGAGGCTAAAGGTAGATTCGTTGACTCTGCAGAAGCTCGTAAATATCTCTTTATTAGGGATGCTCTTCCTTTTGGAACAGAGTTAGTTTTTCTTTTCTACAATTATAAAACACCTATGCCGAGAGCAAAGGTAAGAAAAGATGGGACTAAGTGTACACACGGTGAGTGGGCATCTAAAAACAATTTTAGATGGTTTACGGAGAATACTATAACTAAAATTTTAAAAGAGAAATAATTATGGAAATAATGGCAAAAGTAACTATACAGACAACTGATGTAAAATCACCAGTTGTTAATACTACTATCTATGAAGTAGAAGATGTTCCTCTGGATAATAAAGAACTCAATAATCTTATTGGTTTTTTATTACAAGCTAAGAACGGTCCTTTTGAAAAGACCGACAAGAAAGCTGAAGAGAAACCTGAGATAGTTACAGATACTAAATCATAGAAAAATTAAGGTCGCAAATTAGACAATCAATGTCTTTTTTGCGACCTTTTTTTTCGCTTGAGGTCAGTAGCCTCTTTGTCGTCTTACTTCAGCTACAGTTCTTTGAGCTTTATTTCTTAAAGCATTACACTCTTGAACAGGTATACCGGCGGCTAGATTCTCTTTATACTCGTTGTTAATCATCCAAGTATTACATTTATTTGTACCTGCATACTTCTCAGGTCCACCGTGTTCTTTTAAGAGTTCTATATCTGTTATACCCATACCAGATAATATATTATGATCTCTAAACATTTTTGCCATATTAACCTCCTAATAGTACGTTTTCAGTTGTATATCCTTCAGGGACTGTTAATGGTCCTTCTGATTTATTTGCTAAAGACCCATTAGGGTAAGGTCTTATACCCTGAGACTCTTGTCTAGCAGTTGGATTTGCCATTATATCATCAACCTGTCTTAACACATCATCAAAAGGCATATCTAATGCTCTTGCTAAACCTTTAACCATTTCCTCCCTTAAGTTATAGTTGTTATGCATCTCAATCATTACATTACCAGCTATTTGCTTAGTTCTTTTCATATCTGGAGCAATAACAAAGAAAGCATCGTGTACAACATACACTGGAATACCTTCTTTATTTAAAGCCTTAACAAGCTCTCTCAGATAAGCGGCATCCACACTGTGTACAGCATTAGGTGCCAAAGCTGTAGCCATTGTTTTAGAACCATCACCAGCAAAAGGAAACTCTTGAACCATCTTACCATCTACTGCAAACATTTCTAAATTAGAAGGGTTAATACCTCTTTCTTCTAATTTTTTAATAGTGCCAGCTGGGGTCTTTTTATTCGGAGTAACCAATTTAATAGTTTCTGGATCATTAGGGTCCATTGGGATTTTACTGGTTGTAGCAACTTGAGTAAGACCAGCCCCCGTTTTTGGACTACCATCTTTATTAACACCCTTTTTTCTAATTTTTTGTTCGAAACTTGGAAATTGTCTTAAACTTGTCTCTTCCTTTGTTTGAACAGTTTGAGTTGCAAAAACAGTAAAGTCAGTCTCACCACCAGTAGGTGACTTAACCAAGTAAGGTTTTCTTGGACTACCTGAAGACCCTGCTAGATCTGTGTAAAGAGATCCAATAATAGATGCGAACCTTCTAAACTCGTATTGAGTTTCTAAAGAATTCCGTAAAGAAGGTTCCATAGCATCCCAATGAAAATCTACAAAATCTTTAACTAAAGTTGTAGGATCTTCAACTATCCCTTGATAGTCTTTCATTATTTGAATTCTATCTTTTCCACTTACTAATGCTCCCATAGTCCTTTTGAGTCTATCCATACCAGCACCGTAAGGTATTTTCATAACTATAGGTTTAGTAGTACCTCTTTCTACTTGTATGTACCTGTCTGTAAGGTCTTGATAAACTTGAGCTAATTTTGGATCTGTCTGAAAAAGTTCATCCAGTGCTTTTTTAAATTGCTTACCGTATTCAACTTTAACCTCTACATAGAGATCTCTAGCAACAGCGTTGTTATCAACACCCTCAAGAACCATATCCATCTCTTCTCTAGTCAAAAGACTTCTAGGTTTACCTCCTTTTGGAACAATAACATTAACAGACTCAAGAAGTTTCAAATCATTATATTGTGCACCTAATACTTGAGACCCAGAAGCAGAAGCGTCTAACTCTAACAAGTGTGTTGTCATATGTGATCTTGACAACTCAGCGTACTGGTTTTGAATACCTGCAATACTAGGTGTAGAATAGTTTTGTTGATTAGGTCGGTCATAAGCTCTCTTTATACGACCTATTTCAGTTAAATTTGATATATAAGCTTCTTGGTCTTTAATGTTTCTTAACCAAGAATTTTTACTTAACCATTTACTCCAAATTTTTGTTCTTTCATCAGAATTTTTAGCGACTTTAGAAGCATCTATTGCTTTTAATAAGTTTTCAGCTCTTGTTAAGTACTCGCTTTCAAAAGTTTTCCAATATTTCATCCTATCTAGATCTGTAGCTACCCCTTTACCAGTACCACGAAGAATTATATTCTTCAATTCAACTTCTTTAGGGTAATTACCACTTAATGCTCTTTTAGCTTTGGCAGTTGAGGCAGTACTCTTCATACCTAACTCATCACCTTTTACCCTTGTTTGTACAATAGGGTTGTCTTCAAACCTAAGAAAGTCATCTACAATTGCATAAAAAGCTTCATCGTTGTAAGTTACAGGTTTAGCCATTGCTCTTTCAGCTGAATACCCAAACCTACCTAACCCACTAATAAGATTCGCCCCAGAGGAGTCTAAAGGATAAACTCTAGTTCTACTATCAAGAAAATAAGGCATATACACTTCAGCATTTTCAGGGTCCATCCTAAATCTTTCTTCAATCTCTGCTGTAATTCTTTTAAACTTAGCCCTCTGTATAGTATTTAACTCAGATAAGTTTGAAGTGTCTATAGAAGCCATTTGTAAAGCTTTAAGAAAATTAGAGTTACCTGTTTCAAAACCACCTACACTGTTGTCAAGGTCTACTTTTTCTCCAGTAGGAGGAGGTTTTGGATTTTCTTTAGTTCCTTTAGGGGCTTTCTTATAATAATTTTGATATATTTCAGCTCTTATGTTCTCCCCTTTTCCAAAATTTTCTCTTTGCAATGGGGTTAAAGGTGGTTCACCAGCTTCTATCCTTGCAAGGTCTTCTAGATCATTGTACTTCTTTTTTAAAAGTTTAAGATCATCATAATAACGTGTAAGCTCTTGAGCATCTACTTCGTCTAGTTTATTTCTAGCAATAGCTATTTCTAAAGATTCTTTATCTATACCAGCTTCTTTAAAAACACCCATCCTTCCTAAATGTTTAAAATATTCAAACTTATCTAGATCTGTTCCTAATTTTTGACTTCCTAAAATATTTAATATGTCTAAATTATCTTTAGTTTCTGAAGTATCTCCCTTACCACCACCAATCCTTAAAGATTTATCGACACCTCTTGGTGCTTCTATAACATTAAGGTTTTCATCTACTTTCCAAGGACCGTGGTATCTAGGACTTGCAGCTTTTTCTGATCTATTATGAGGAAATAAGTCAAACCAATATTTTCCCCCATGACCACCATTTCTAGTTTTATACCAAGTATTAAAATAATCAGAAGTTTCTAAAATATTTTGATCTTTAAAGGTACTTTTGCCGACATCTTTAGGTTGGATGCTTTCTTTAAACAAATGAGGAATATCTAAATCAGTGTCAGAAAACTTACCCCCAAAGTTACCCCTACCAAGTTGAAGAATCATAGACCCTAAGTACCTTTGCTCCCAAGGTTTTAAGGCAGTGCCCCCTTTACTTAAAATTCGATCAGCTACAGAATCACCTACATCCTTAGCAAGCTCGTTCATATTTTTAGCAGTAACAACATGTGTTTGACCAGATTTGTCTACCTCAGTAAGTTTTTTACCGGGACGACCACCTTTGTTGT
>Ga0208793_1000852_pt1 | contig 19010 bp, 37 predicted proteins | sample 17_taG_FD_184092 | JGI IMG/M metagenome (GOLD analysis project Ga0208793, IMG submission 184092) | Marine viral communities from the Subarctic Pacific Ocean - 17_ETSP_OMZ_AT15314 metaG (SPAdes) (version 2) | ecosystem: Environmental > Aquatic > Marine > Oceanic | place: Pacific Ocean | collected...
GTTATCTAATCCATAGAATATAGAAATTTAGTACCCCCCTACCCTCTGTGTGCTCATGTGTGCGAGCTGTATTACTTACCTATACTTGTGTATTAATTATTATTCTGTGGCTTGTACGTTTATACAGTAGTTATAAGCGACTATCCTCTGCCGTCTTAGCTGCATGACATGGCTTGCACAATGACTGAAGCCCTGGCGCGTTATAGAATTGTTTGATGAATCTATCTATACCTACTGCTGATACTGCCTGGATGTGGTCAACCGTGTTAGCTGGTGTGATCCTGTTGTTACGCCTGCACTCTCTGCATAGATAGTTATCAGACTGTAATACTGCGAGCCTGACTGTACGCCATCGCTTGCAGTTATAAAGCTTCTGTACCTTTGATCTATGCCGCTTGTTATCCCAGTTGTGCTTGGGACACTGGCATACTGCTGATGATTGCTGGCATTTGCTGCAAACTCTCGGCGCTGCGTAAGGCACTAAGGCAGGATCTTAGCTGTAGTGCTTGCGCTAGTAGCAGTGAATGTAAGCTCCGTACCTGCTGGCAGACCATCTATAACTTTCCTGTCAGTAGTCGCTGACAATGTAGCTATCACTGCGCCGTCATGTGTGACCGTTGCTGTCCCACCTGTGACATATACAACAGACCTTACTGATTGCGTTCTATCAGTAGCGGCTGTAGTGTCAGCCACATTATTCAATACTACTCTCATGACTCACCTATGAATAAAATCGTGTTACTAAATCTGAAACCGCGTCGGTACCACCTGAACTGCCTGAACTGCCTGAACCTTGCCATGTAATACGTAGCTTATAAGCTAGAGCGCCAGTCATCAGTGTAGTGTTGTCGCTATCTCTATAGACCTTGCCTGTATTACCGCTTGCTAATGTCAAACCTGAATTAACCGCATTGAATACTGTGTTATCCATTACACCTGTAGAGACATCGCTAGAATTAAATACCTCTACCGAGAGATTGACAGGAAGATCATCAAGATCAGAAGCCCCGAATGTACCCCTAGACAAATCGGTGTCGATCATTATGGATGCGCCCTTCGATGTAGTGGGACCGCCTGTATTATCTGCGCCGACACCTGCTATGACGGCATCGTATTTGCCATCACCATCAGCCTCGCCTAGATACAGAGGGAAAATATCATTGTTTAAAACGCCTGACTGTATTTCACCTACACCGTGATCAGAACCTACTGTGGAGGCTGTTATATCTACATCAATTTGATTCATTATGTTCACAGCCTCGCTGTAAATTGGATTCGACTCATAAAATATCGCCGTGTTGTAGGGTTTTAACTCGAAAACACCACCTATCACATTGCCTCGCCAGTCCATTAATCGGTGCGTTGCTTTATGTGGCGCGTACTCGGTTATTCCGTAGCTGTAGCGGGAGTGATTCCCCAAAGCTGCTTTGCTTGTGTCCTTTGTGCCAGCGTGGATGTTCGATACATTCTCACCAGGGTCTGTCGCAAAATCGCCAGTCTTATCCCACACCGCCACCAAGTCTGTGATTAAAGTGACATTAGAAGAAACTGCTGCGACACATGAGGCTAATACATTGCCATCAATAAGCTGTTGTGCGCCATGAATATCGCCGCTAGTACAGACAACCACCTTATCTCTAGCCTTGAGTGCAGTTTGTAAGTTGCCGGCTTCAGTAGGTGAATCGTCTACCATCGAGTCATTCGTTTCTCGAATCATCCGATAGAATTGTTTAGCAATACTTACATGAACATAAGGCAGCGGCTCACTACCGCCTGAATCGTGGCTTGCAAGTGCCGATACTAAATCGGTATAACCCTGAGACCCCAGCATGGAATCATCAGCATCTGCCCTTCCTCTGTGCCGCATAACATCAGGCAAGTAATCAGCCATAATGTCATTCTTAATAACTTGGCTGTGCGGGTAAAAGTTTGAAGCTGTCACTCCGTATTCAGTGACCGGGTTAACATCTGCCGAATCCGCTTCGTTGCGTGTCAGTCTTTTAGGATACTCTGCTGTCGTTGCTGCTGTCGTGTATTTGCTTGGATTAGATGGGTAGAAAGCGTTCTGCCATACCGCCACGCATAGCTCACCAGCATCAGCACACTTCTGGGTAGTATCGAAATCCAAGCCCTGTGGAACCGTAGGCTCCCATTTGAAATCATTCCCAACAAACTCATGGTCTCCCATGCTGAAATTTATGGGACAATGCTGGCCTATTAATTGAAAGGCTGGATGTAAAAATGCTGTGCGTATATGGCGATAAATTGCTGCATTCTCATCACTCGCGCTACCTGCTGACGAAGCGTTAGTAATGTTGTCGGTATAGCTATCAACCGCTAATATGTTTGGCGATGCAAAACTGCTGGTATTTGCTGGGGGCGCAAAATCTACCTCGCCAGCATCCCAAGATGCCCACAAATAGTAAGCATCGTCTATCAAGTTGACGTAGTGAACACCTTCAGTAACGATCTTTTGCGCTATAGGTAGCCAATTGTTTGCCCCACCTTGAATATCTTCCCCACCGTTAAAAAACTCGCTATTCCATGTTCCATCACAACTAATGTCTGCTTTTTTGATGCGGCCATTAGGGATGGTTTTTACTTGTACTCTAACAGCAACATTATCAGACTCGGAAGTCAGTGTGCCAGCATAAGTATTTCCCGCACTGCCGCCTGAAACGTGGAATCTACCAAAACTATCTCTCCCTCCATCACTATCTAAATCTGAATAGTTGATTATTCCACTATCCGATACGGTAAGAGCACCATCATCCATCACTAACGTAACATCTATATCAGTCGTTTTCGCCAGTGCAGAGCCACCAACTTCTGAGCCTATACGGAACACAAGATCACAAGAAGTTGTACTTGCACCTTGCATCATCCAGCCCTGAATACTCATACCATGCCCACCGATACGCTGCGCTTAGTACCACGAGGCCAAAGAAATGTACGCATACAAAGCATAATCTCTGACAAATTTATTGGTGTAGGATTGGCTATCCTTCCCTGATTTTCATATGTCTCGCCGCTGTTGAATGTCGGTGTTGCGCCTAGTGCGATTATATCCATTCGCCATATTGACTGACCGGATGGCACAAAGAACGCATCGCTAAATGAGTTGGAAAACTCCTTATAAAACTCAGTGCCTTCATAATATCCCTGGCCTGACTGCTGAAGAATTACCCCCGCCCTTCGGTCAGAGCCTGCGTTTAAAACCAGTCGAAAGTTGTCAACAGCTTGAACAGCATCACCAAAGGATGCAGAAGAAACCAAAACAGATACATCATTCGGGATGTAAGCAGGTGTCAGTGTGAGAGTATGGTTTGCCACTGCCGGTTAAGTATTCCGACACAAATCACTAGGACTTAATCCACCTTCGTAATGGTAAACAGCCTGCTCTCTGTGTGGATAAAAGTAACCTGTTAGCGGCCTTTTTACATGCAGCCTAACAACAAAACTAACTTTCTCACAGGAGTCAGATTGGCCTTTTATGTAATTACAATCACCCGTAGCGCCCTCTACGGATTGCTTATACCATTGAAAAAATATACGGCTTTCCTTTGCGCTATTTTCTTGCCAATTTAATTTATTAACGCCGGTTTGCAGGTACAAACAAGGGATAATCCGCTCTGGAAATTGCTGTAAAGGCTGCTGGGCTTGCACGCTCATTGCGCTTGCCAATAAGAACAGGGCAATTACGGATGTAATCAATCTCTTTGCGCACATAATCTATTTCTCTTTGTGATAATTTTCTGGAGTTCCAATCACGCACAATCTAAAAATTCAATTGGACTGCCAAGCATCAAACAATCTGACGGCTCAGCTCTTACTGCAAAAGTAGAAAAAGCCAGCGAGGTGATTAATAAAATGATCGCTATTCTAGCGGGCCATTTAGCCCACTGTGGCGGGTGCCATAAAAAACCCTCTTCACCTTTCTCAAATCTTCCAAAAATTGTATTCATGTTTTCTTCATATAACTTTTAATGAATGCAATGGTTGCGTTGACACCAACCACCCCAACAACACCGCCCACAATCAAAACTTGAGGCGCACCCCACTCTCTCCATTCACCCACCTGAATAATGATTGTTGTAATAACGATGTTTAATAGCGCGTTAGATAAGACAATCCTGCCTGCCACCGGCTTACCTGAAGCGATAAGTTGGCCTAACTGCCCCAGCACCAATAGAAAAAAAACTTCAATCCCCGTTAAATTATCGAACAATAAGGCCGTAATACCCTGTTTTTTGTTATCCAAGCTACTAGCCTTTTGTTTTTCTAAATGATGCCCAACCGCCCAATCTAACAGCGCGATACATTGACCAGGATTTCCATAGCGGCACATCTTCATCCCGCATTGCGTCATAAAATACAATGTCAGCCTGCTCTCGACTGACCTTTAAATACGCTGTGTTTTCGCTGTACAGATAGTCATGCAGAACCGCCGCTTTGCGGTGTCTGCCCATTTTTGAGATGAATAATTGGAACAATCTTGGGATAGAGGCTAAGTCAGTAACAAAACCTATTGGAACAGTAAAAACCCTGTCCAATCTATTCGATTGATAGCTTAACGGCTCAACCAATATAGATTTGTTGCCGCTTTTTTCATCATCGCTAGTGATTAGATCGCTAAGGAACGCCATAAAGCCGCGTAGCCGATATAACTAAATTCAACAAAGTCTTGACAGGGACAGTGTAATCTTCGCTGATTTCCCCAACACTAACTTTGCTTTCAAGCTGTAGCCTGACGTTTTGTATGAGTGCGTCAGCCAGTATCTTGTCGCCAATATCCAGTGACACCCAATCAATTGAGTCTCGAAATTGCTGCTCTAAATCATCAAGTGATAGGCTCGGATTCCCGCCTACAAACGATTTAAACTCAGATACTTTTTCATTAACTGCCTGTGCTCTTTCAATCCGTTTAGCTGGATCGCTCTCACTGTCGATATATTGGGTTGTCGCAACTTTAATCACAAAGTCAGCCGTTGCAGGGTTGTTATTTGCCCACTCAATTGCTGAACAGCCAGATAGCAGGCATAAAAAAACCAGCGCTAGGCTGGCCGTCAATCGTTTCATGTGTAACCTCTAACTCTGTAAGTATCGGGTGTATCGGTGTTTTCGTGCGTCAATATGGATAAAATCGGGGTAAACCAAAAAACTGATAGATGGATAATTCTCTGAAAACCACTTGGCCGCCGCTTTAGGATCATCGACCGGCAAATCCATTGCCTTACTTTCAAACATCATCACCCCATTAGATAGCTTGTTACGCACATGCGGTAAGTGGTAACTTGCTTTAGCGCCCCCAACTTTCCTATTGTGAGGTACGCAACGGCACACAGAGCTAGGAATAATGGGCTTACTATAATGTTCTCTGTACGCATCTGCTGGACGAAGCACCTCTTGACTAACTGCATCAAACCCACACCCACATTTGCACGCCACTTCTTCACGAGTGAAAAAATGGGATATGAATTCAGCCATAACTTTACTATTTAGGAGGCTGAACACTCAGCTAGGGGAAAGTACATCTCGGAGTTATTCTGAGTGCCAGCCGTAAACAAAAAAACCCGCAACTAAGCGGGTTAGGAATAACAAGGTTGACTTTCTTTAGGGTGCACGAAACACCTCTGGAATATTTGCTTTATATCAAAGGTTAAAACATAGCGCAAGTGTTTTTGCTGTTGGTTTATACAGCGGTTGCTTTTTGTGCGACCGCGCCAGCAATAACAACAGCAAACAGCTTTGGTTTGTTGCGCTGCCAATTGATTAACGTCTGCTCGCTCTGCCCCGTAGCCTCAACAAGTTCGGCAAGGCTTTTCAGCCCTGCCGCTTTGCATTGTTGAGACGGTGTTACTTTTTTCTAAAAGTTCTCAAAAATATTTCGCCGTCTGTTGCCGACTGTTCAAGCGAACCAAACTTAAAAGCATTTTCCAATCTGTATACAATGTTTCCGCTGGCTGGGTTTCCGTCAACCGCTATTACTGTAACTTCTTGTCCGCCGTTGGCATCATTCACATAAACATCACCAACTGAAATTTCTACACCGCTTACTGTTACGCTTTTGTTGCTCATGTTAATCACCTTTTCTGTTTTGCCTTCGGGCCATTCCCTCAGTGCATGGTGATACAATACTAAAACTATTTTAGTTTATCAAGCGTTAATTCAAATTATTTTAGTTTTTGTTGTTATAAAAAATACAGCTATTATAGCGCTTTAATGACAGGTTTTCTGACTACAGATACTCACAAAAAGTTCTAAGCGCTTCTGACAGATGATACTTAAAGCGCCTCGATTTCGTGAGCCGCTCATTCTTGTTAACGTATCGCTGCTTAATACACCAGCGATGATAATCAGATAGCAGTACAACTATCTCTCCTACTTGCTCTATCTCTTCATCTGTTAAAACTTCATGCGGTATGATTGGGTCAACTTCCAGCGCGTCACCAGACCTCACAGATGATGTTATCGGTGGTTTTAGTCCAGCCTCTCTCTCAGCCTCGTTATTTCGATAAGCGCCCCAAGCTGATAGATATATGTGAGCGGCATGGGTTTTTGATTTGCCCTCAACAGTTAGTTTTTTATGCTCGCTGGCTATTGCTAAATCAAGCTGACTTACTGAATAACCCATTAACTACACTCCCGAAATAATCGTTTATAAAGCCTGGTTTTTGCTCTGAATATCTTTGCAATTCTTCTCAAGTCATCTTTTGAATAATTTGGTAATGCTGTGCTGTGTGCTTCCTGCTCTCTTTGCTCTACCCATTCGCGCCCATTTTGTCTTATAAGCCCAAGCCGGTAGTTGTTAGCATTGCCTGATAGATCACGGTTACACTTAACGCACTGGATATTGCAATTCCATAATTTAAACCGGAGTTCTGGATGCGCACCAACACCAAACCAATGCCCCGCGTCCATCTGCTGCCCTCTCAGTGTTGTTTTCTCTTTCCATGACTCACAGCTAATACATGGTTTTTTGTGATCTTTTGTGCGTATGTATTCGTTAAAAGCTGTCTGTGCTTTTCTGGTTAGCTGCGGTTTTGTTTCGTTATCCTTTCGATACTGGATTTTTTCTTTACGATATTGCTTTTGCGTTTCGTTTTGCGCCAGCTTTAAAGCACAAGGTAATGAGCAGGCTTTATGTAATGAATTATTAGGATTGAATTCACCTTTACATGACTTGCATTTTTTGGTTTTAAGCTTTTGCTTCATTCAAATATCCATGCTCTGAACAGTACGCTTCACACGCGCCGATAAAACCAATCATTTCCTCTTTGGAATAATCAGCTAAACTTTTTAGCCTGGCTGCTCTGTCGCCTGTAATTGAGCTGGTGCTGACGTTGATAACACCCCATTCTCGCTTTGCATCAACCTTAACTTCCTCAAATTGCCTTTTTTTCGCTTTGGCTATTTTCCTTATCATTGAGTGTGCATAATCAATTTGCGGGTTAGTTTTAGGTGCTTTGTACGGCTTTGCTTGAATACCTAATCCCTTACCTATTGGTACTTCAGCAAGTTGAGCTAAAACTTTGCTGCGCTGCTCCTCGTTGCGCACAACCCAAAAATCACCTTGCATCAACTAACACCTTTTAATAATTTGCTTATTTAATAACACTTTATCTGTGGATAACTCCAATCTATGCGGCCATCGGACGCTGAGTTCAGTGTTACACGGCTTCTTCTATCGCCTTTTGGTGCTCTATTACAGCGCAAGTCATTTCCTTAGCTGCTGCTTTTGCAGTATCAACTATCGCATCAGCGCACAACATAAATATCTGTTCTATATGCTCCGGCGTCAGCCGCAAGCTAACTTCTCCATGTTCGTTATCGAATACAATTTTTCCCTTGTATTTCCCTTTGTTTTTGCCCCACCTTTCGCGCTCTATTTCAAGTTCTACTAAATTCATTATCCACTCCGTTAGTTAGTAAGCCGTGTAACAACTGAAATCATCGGATGTGCCACCGCTGTTTCTTCTGGTTAGTTGTACATTTCTTCGCGTTGTAGCTTTGCTCCGATAACAGCATTTTTTAGGTTGCAACCATTTGTAGATTGAACATGGCCGCCTTTATCTATCCAATCCAAGTAATACTCATCATCATTTAGTCCGCGCCTAAATCCACATGCATTTGCCTGTATCCAGTCTAAAAGCTGCTTGTCATTCATGCTCTAGCCTCACAGTACCGACTAACAGCTCTTTTTAGTCCGCTAGAGCTGCATGATAGCTCTGCCGCTATAATGTCCCACGATGGACAGGGCTTGGACTTTCGCCACGCCATAGCCGTTTGAACATCCCTCGTTGTGATCGCCTTGTTTCGCTTTCTTGTCACAACGGGCGGTAAACCGATAAATTCAGAACCGATAAAAACAGGTATCTCATCTTTGAATGTCATTCCATGCCCCCTAATTAGCTCGCATACTTAAAAACAGTTTTCTCTTGCCGCTGATAATCTGCTGGAAGTTGCTCAAATCTCTGGTAATACAGTTTTGTCGATAAGTAATCAGTACCTATCTCACCATTTCTAAACTTCGTGCAGATCAATTCAGCTATGCCTTTGTCGTCAGAGTTCTCGTTGTGTATCTCATCCCGATAGATAAAAAAGATTTGATCCGCGTCTTGCTCTAACGATCCAGAATCCCTTAAATCTGAATTACGAGGCCGTTTGTTTGACCGCTCTTCACAGCCTCGATTTAATTGGGATAGACATAGAACCGGAAGGCTTAACTCTTTTGCCAGCTCTTTGAGAGAGCGCGATATTTCGCCCACTTCCTCATTTTTGCTGCGACCACTAAAGCGAATCAGTTGCAGGTAATCAATGACAATCAGCGACAGAGGAGTGCGACGATGAATCGCTCTTGCCCTTCCGCGTATCTGTTGCAGTGTTAGCCCTGCCGTGTCATCGACAAATAACGGTTTATCTTTCATTGATCTAACCGCCCCGTTTATGCGCATCCATTCTGAATCATCCAGCTTGCCATCGCGGATATGCTTGAGGTTCACGTTGGCTAAATTGGAGGTTTGACGCTCAATCAGTTGGGCTTTTGCCATTTCGAGACTGAAAAACAAAACAGGCTTTTGCAGGCTCACCGCCGTATTGGTGGCGATATTCATAGCAAGCGCTGTCTTTCCCATAGCGGGACGCGCTGCCAGTAAAATCAAATCTGAAGGCTGAAGGCCAGACGTTCGGTCATCAAGCGATTTAATCCCTGTCGGCAGTCCGGTAATGCCTGGATTGTTAGAGCGGTAATCCATCACGTCTAAAAATTCCTTGATGGCCGCGTTCATCTGCTCTGGCGTGGCGGGTGACTTCTGCTCGCGCTTAACAAATAACTGCTCGATCAAATCCTGCTTGGTTTCAACATTCTGAGCGCCTTCGGCAATCTCTGATATTTCTGCCGATAGCAAATACATGTCCCGCACCTTTCGCGCATCGCTGACCTGCCTCGCATAGTGTTTGATCGCTCTCTCTGATCCAACAGATGTTTGAATACGGATTAAATCCGCTGTTGTGATGTTCACCCCTGCCGCTTCGACCCGCTCCGCCAGTGTTATCAGATCAACCACTAAATTCGCATCGAGCATTTCAGTTAGGCATTGCCAAACTGCCCTGTTGATCGGATTGTTAAAATCCTCTGCCGTTAATCCCGTTTTTGCGCAGCAAACAGGATTGTTAATACAAACCGATAACACCGCCGCTTCTGCATCAAGATTTTGCATTCAGTTTCTCCAAGCATTTGTCAAAATTTTCTCGTTTTAAAAACCATTCAAGCGTTTTCCAATTCGCTGCCTGATCTGCACCGTACCAGTCCAGTTTTGACACACCAGAAATAAACCACTCCCAAAATTCTAGTTGCTGGTGTTGTTCGTTTTCTTTGATGCGCTCAACAAGTTTTTTATCGCGTGATGAACCTATCCATCGAGATTTAATTGGTTGAGGGTGATTAGGGTAAAATTTCAACCAAAGAGCTAATACCAAATCTCTGATTTGGGTGTGGTCTTTTGTATTACTAACTAATGTATTACTACCTTCATCATTTTCTAACCACCCCTGTTTAGTATTCTTACCACCCCTGGTTAGTTTTCTAACCACCCTTATTGTTCGTTTTATAACCTGTTTACCCTTCCTTTCTAACTGGATTTTTATGTGTTTTTTCTCTTCAAGCGATCGAATAATTTGCGTACATCGGCCTTTAGAAATATCAAAAAAACTAGCAAAAGCTGCATTACTTTTGACGCAACCAAAATCATTGTCAAGGCTGTCAATTTCAACTAAAAATAACTTCTCCATGACTGTTAATTCTTTACTAAGCCAAATTTCTTTTGGTATCCAGATGCCTTTGAAGTCACGATTATTTTTGGCATCTGTGGACATTTCTTACCTCTATTTTTAATAGCTTTTTCTGCGTGATATTTGTACTGCTCCAAGTCATATTGATGACCAGATACATTCCATCGATCTTTGTGTTCGCGCATTTTTTTAATGTGATATAAGTGCATTTCTAAGCAGCCCTCTGATCTTGCTTTTTGATTGTGACCAGACCGTTAGGCAATCCAGAATTGTAGTTTTTAGCGTTCTTAGTTACGTGGGCATCGCCAGCCTTCATCAGATCATTAACGCGACCGCATACCGAATTAATGGGTATACCTGTTATCTCACTGATTTGCGCCCTGGTTAAGCCTGGCGGGTGATCTTCAAGACATCGCTTAACTGCCATCGCTTGAGTGACCTTTCTGCCATCGTCGCCAATTTGACCGTATGCGTATTTGCTGTTGATGTGTACCATCAGTAATTCACCTCTTTTGTTTCAGGGAATAAATAGGGTTTTAAATCGCCAAGCTCCCAAAAAAGCTTGTCTAGCGCCTTTTGAATCTCTCTTATACTCATATCTGGCGCACTGTTTTTAATTGCTAAAACTAACTGTCCAATATTGTTATAAGCCTGCTCGTTTTCTTCTCTAGCGCTGCGGTAGGCTTGTTGGGATTGAGTCATTGCTTTGACCTCACCTGAGCCAATCGCTCTAACAATTCCTGCTCTTCTGTCGGCCTCTGGTGATTAAGCTCGCCGCTTAACTCCATTTCAAAAAATTGAGCAATAGCTTTGTTACCCGCTATCTGCTGAATAAGAGTGAATAACGATGGGTTTAAGTTGCGCTTTCGTTTTTCGTCACCTTCATCAAGAATGGTTGACAGTGAGCCTGGACACATACCTAACTTGCCTGCCCAATCAGAGCGAAGGTAATAAGTCCTTGAGCACTCCATGCAAAGTTTTACGGCTTGCTTATAGTTTTCGCAGTGGGCAACTAACGCAGGGTCTAACTCAACAATCTGGGTTTTAAGCTGACCTAACAGCGGGAGGGCGTTTTGTTTCATCTTTGCTCACCTTTGCTCATGTTTGCTTGGGTTTGCTTACCCGCTTGTGGGTAAATAAAAAGCGTCGAGGTAAGACGCTGAATTGATGTGGCTGGCTAGGGAGTGGATGCAAGCCCGCCACTCTGCATACTCAGGGCGCTCCTCAATGGGCGCTAACCAGTGCACAAACTGTCACAACACAACTAGGAGTTATGCTGCTGAATCTGATTCATTAGGAGGAAAAACATCGTCAAGTGAGCACTTAATCCCATTGTCGTTGAGCGTTTTAACGATCCGCCTACAAACAGGTAATTCAGGAATAGAGCTACGTGTCTCGTAATTACTGATAGTTGACTGACCAAAGCTACCTATCAATTTACCAAGCTGATCCTGAGTTAAGCCTGCCTTTTCTCTATACTGTTTAATTTGATGCATGCTATGCATTTTAAACACGTTTTGTGTTTTGTCAAACATATTTTGTGTTTTGTCAAAAACACGCTTTGTATTGAGAATTGCCGCTATGAATATTTCAGAGATACCGGAAAAAATAAAAGTTGCTAGAGAAGCTAGAGGCTGGTCTCAAAAAGAGCTTGCTGCAAAATGTGGCTGGTTTGATAAAGAGGGGTTAGGGCTTCAATCAAGGGTAGGAAACTACGAGCAAGGTCGAGTTCCAAAACTGGAGCATATAGAAACGCTTTGCGAGACTTTGGAGGTTACGATAGGCTACTTGCTTTCGCTTACTCCAGGTGACTTTCCTCAATCACACGATCTGTTTGATGTTTTTGTGTCTGTTCCTGACACTCAGAAAGATGCTGCGGTATCAATGCTGCGCGGGCTTGGTAGCAAGAAGATTTGATAATATATTCCGCTTTTACCTTGTCTTCTTCTGACAACAAATCAAACCATTCAACAAATTCTTGCTTTGTTATATTTTTATTAAATCCCACCCTTTAACCCTCCGATCCAGTCCGGTTTACCCTTGATGTTGTTTTTATCGGCCTGATCTCACGAGGTAGCAAGTATACTGTATATCCATCCAGTATTAAATGCTCGGATCAACAAAAATATGCGGCTGAACTCAATCTATCAAAGTGGCAAGGTTATGCAAGCAATCCTCTTTAAAATACTCACCCATGCGTAGTTTTTATTTTTATTACTCACCCATGAGTAGTTTTTGATATAAAAATTGTAAAAGTATTATTTTTTGCTATAAAGCTTATATATATCAATGTTTTAGGGGTGGTTAATGCCTGCCGATCAATTTGTTGTGGCAAGGAAGCATAAAAAATTAACACAAGAAAAATTAGTACAAAAACTAAAAGAAAACGGGGCTAACATTTCGCTCAGTCAGATAAGACGACTTGAACAAGGGCTTGATCCAAAGTTTTCTATCACCCAAGTATTAGCCTTATTTGACCAAGTAGGCTGCGAGTGGCTGTGTGCGGAAAACCCTGCTACTGACAACAGTTCGTAAAGTTGATAGTATTCACTATAGTGAAATACTGTGAATTACGTGTTTACTTAACGGTCTATACTTATATAATGCGCGACCGCTCCGAGGACAAAGTATGGCTTTACTTATTGATGAGTATTTAGATGACGAAGTTGAAGCTCTTAAGGCCGCTATGGGCCGCAGAGCCTCTAACCCAGATCACATCACTCGTATAGAAAAAACAGGCTACGGAAATTTTAGAGTTTTTTCTGTTCCTGTAGATATGTATGTTGAATTGGATTTAGATAACCCCTCCTCTAACAGCCCTTTCATTTCACGCTCTAACTGGGCAAACGCCAGCTAATGCCCGAAGATATTCCAAAGGAAGGAGAGGTTATAACTGGCAGCGAGATACTCGATCTTGAGCGCCAACGCATTCAAGTTAGTGATCGCAAAAATGATGTCATGCTTGAAGCAATTAAAGCTCAAGATTTAGCAGACAAACGCCAGTTTGATTACCACATGCAATGCCAATCCGATAACACGGAGCATCGGCGCACAAATCAGATAACAGCTACCCGTCTATTATGGGCAATTTCGCTATCAGGTGGGCTAATAATTTTTAGTTTGATGGCAGCAAGCTTATCTGGAGAGCCTGCCTTGTCATCGAAAGCCTCAGAGCTATTAAGCACCTTGTTTAAAGCGGTTGGCGGCGCAGGCGCGTTTATTTTGCTCAGAAATATTTTTAGGCGGCTTACCTCTTAAAAATAATCACTACTAACGACAAGGAGTCACCATGCAAACCTCTCTCACCCTCACCCGTAAGCCTTATTATTTATGATGCCACCAGATTTGCATTTTTGACCAGATATAACCAAACAGCCCAATTACTGTCGCGGCAACAGCCACTATCCCCCAGTCACTACCAGGCTCTAAAATAAATAAACTGAACATCCCTAGCGCAAAAACCGTCATTGCTATGGCTTGCTGTGCTTTAAGCGGCTTGGCTGTCTCTTGAACAGTCCTAACTGCGGCCTCTTCTTTGAGCGTAGCTACTGGCGATCCGCACCCCACACAATTCGCGGCCTTGTCTGAAATTTCTTTCCCGCACTCACCGCATGTAATCATAGCCATTATTCTCTCCCTCTAACCCATTGAATTGTAAAACTGTATTTTGCTACATAAATTATTTCCCCGCAAAACACATTTTGTGTTTGACATAAACACATTTTGTGTTTAATATTACTCTCAAGCTAACAAGAGGGTAAGGACATGAATGCATTCGCACAACTACAGCCGCAAGAGAAAAAGAGCGCTTTAGATAGCTTGGATGCTGATCAAGATTTGTATTGGGAAGCTGTTGGCCCTGACGGAATCCTTTATCAATTTAATGATTCGGTTTTCGACCAGAACGGCAATGTCAAATCAAAACATGAACGCAAAGCGCTATCAAAAAAACGCGCCGCGCATGATGCAGAGATTCACAAAAAAATGATTGCGGCTATCCGGTCTAGCAATGATGCAGAGCTGGGCAAGATGTTTAGAGAGCAGGCAATTAACTATGCAAACTACTTGATGAGCATGGAGTAATGAAATGGCTACTCGAAAAAAGTGCAAGTGTCGTCATGCCTGTCGTTGTGATTACGATTCTGTTTCTCACCCTGCATGGATTTACATCGTTAATAACCCTTTAGATGCTTGCATAGCTGGCTACTGTGTATGGGCTGTACTAATGGTTGCTTTATGGAGTTACTTATTATGAATAGTTTTTCACGATTAGATGCAGTGTTAGAGCTTCTTGACCAAATCGAAGCCGATATTACGTTTAAATTGATAGATCAGGTTACGCTGATAAAAGTACAAAAAGCCAGCTCAATCATTCAGACAGAGCTGAATACAGGTGTAGCTAAATTATTGAAAGATAGAAAATCCATGAAATCCGCGCCTAAACTGAGGTTGGTGAAATGAAAGCATTTGTAGCACTAACAGTATTGGGTTTTATGTTAGGTGGATTACTTAACTACGGATTAATGACGATAGGTATTTAGGGGGAATTATGAATCAAGTAGCAACCAAGCAAGCTCAACAAATTGCAGCAACGCCAGCCGACCTACTGCAAATCGCTGTTCAGTCGAACGCGGATATAGATAAGCTCGAAAAGCTGATGAATTTACAGCAGCGGTGGGAAGAATCAGAGGCGAAGAAAGCGTTTTTTTTTGCCATGTCTGGCTTCCAGTCAAAGCTTGAGCCAATCATTAAGAAGAGAGAGGCGCACAACTCAAAATACGCCGACATAGATGATATAGCGCAAGCAATACGACCCCTGTTGGCTCAAGCAGGTTTGTCATATCGATTCGAGCAAGAGCAAGGCGAAGGCGTTATTACAGTAACTTGTATTGTGACCCATGAGGCTGGCCACTGTGAAAAAACAACAATGACCGCCATGTATGACACGTCTGGCGGGAAAAACGCAATACAGTCAATCGCCAGCTCCGTGACTTATCTCAGGCGTTATACATTGACAGGCGCTCTAGGGATTACGACAGGCCAAGATGATAGCGATGGCGGTAAGCCGGAGATTATTGTAGATGATCTTTTAAGGTATAACGCGGTTTTACGCGAGGAAATCCATTCTATTGCTTCTATAAAAATGGCGTTAGCAAACGGGAATTATTCTGAAGCCAAAGAATCCATTATGGAAATGGACGAAAACACCCAAACAATACTTTGGCGAGCGCCCTCAAAAGGCGGCATCTTCACAACAGAAGAACGCGGGAAAATAAAATCTAACGAATTCAGCGCAGCTTAAAAACCGGAGAAAGCAATGGAAATACAAGAATACAACGAGTTTGAAGCAAAGGTATCTACGCTTGAGGATATGTGCAATTTTCTTCCTGACTGTAGCAATGATGACGGCTATGAAAAATCAAAGCGTGTCTCGCTAGATACCGGTAAGGTTTTAACTGCCATCGAAAAAAAGCGAAAAGAAATCAAAGCGCCTGCATTAGAAAGGTGTCGCTTTATTGATTCAGAAGCAAAAGATCTTAAAGAGCGTATTGAAGCAGTCCAACTGCCCCACAAGGAAGCCTACAAAGCCATCGACAATGAGAAGAAACGCAAGGAGGAAGAGCGTCTTGAAAAAATTAATGACCGCTTCCAGAGGTTGTACCAAATGCCAGAACTGGCCAGGCTAAGCAGCGCGCAAGAAATTCAAGCAATAATCAACAGCCTAAAAGGTGATGAATATCTTGATTGCGATGAAAAAACCAATTTTGCTCTTTTAGAAAAAAAGCGAATCCTTGTTGAGCTTAATTCTATATTGAGTGAAAAAGTCAAGGCCGAGGAAGAGCAAAAAGAGTTAAACCGGCTGCGTGCTGAAGCCGCCAAACGCGAGCAAAAAGAACGTGAAGATCGTATTGCTAAAGAGGCTGAAGAAAAAGCCAAGCGTGAAGCCGAGGCAGAAAAGCAAGCTGCCATTGAAGCAGAGAAACGTGAGCAAGAAAGGCTTGAGCGTGAAAAGCAAGCGGCAATACAGGCTAAAAAGAATGCCGAGGATCGTGAGCGCCAATCAAAAATTGATGCTGAACGTGCAGCCCAAGAAGCTGCAAGGCTGGCAACAGAAGAGTCTGAGCGTAAAGCAAAGGAAGCTGTAGAGCAAGAACGAAAAGCAGTCGAAGCTCAAAAGGCAAAAGAAGCCGCTGAAGCTAAAGCGCGAGAAGAAAACAAAAAGCATCGCGCCAAGATCAATAACGAAGCTGTTAGCGCCCTGCTCACAACCGGAATTTCTGAAGAGCAGGCAAAGGTGGTTGTAACCGCAATAGCTAAGAAAGAAATCCCTAACGTATCAATTCAATACTGAGGTAAAAAAATGAAACTAGGTATTAGCGTAAAGACAGGAGAGCAGGGTATGGCAAGGCTGGTTATACCTAACGATATAGGTGAGTTTTTAAAATATGATGCCGCTTCTGGGCTGCTCACATGGCGAGTAAAAAGGAAGGCCGCTAATAAGGGTGGTAGGGCTGGCAGGGTCGGCCCTAGAGGGTATGCTCAAGTTGGCTTTAACCGCGTCTATTACGCAGTTCACAGAGTCGCATATTTTTTGGCAACCGGGCTTCAGCCATCAATAGTCGATCATATAAACGGTGACCCATTTGATAATAGACTTGAGAATCTCAGGGCGTCAAACCCGACAAGGAATCAACAAAACAGAGCTTTAGATAAAAGAAATTCTACTGGCATCTCGGGAGTTAGATTCTTGCACCAACTAAAATCACCATCATGGAATGCTGGTATTGGCATCAATGGTAAGTTTGTTCATCTTGGGAGCTTTCCCACATTATTTGATGCGGTTTGCGCTAGGCGATCATCAGAAAACAAGTTTTTTGGCAGTTATTCTTCAAATAGGGGTAGGTTATGACAACGTTAGGTATTTCGATAAAAATTAATCTTTCAAAGATTGATAAATCCAGGATATTCAAGGGCAAAAAAGGCAGTTACATAGACCTGACGACCTTTGTTGATACTGAGCAAACTGACGAGTACGACAATCACGGATTTATCAGTCAGTCAGTCTCTAAAGAAGAGCGGGAGCAGAATATCCAAACCCCTATTCTCGGTAATTGCAAGGTGTTCTACAAAGACAATTCTATACCGAGCGATCAAAGTACAGCGTTAGGCAATCAACAGCAATCGCAACCGGATGATTGGGACAATTCAATTCCATTTTAGAACAAGGCTTCATCCTTGCATTGCGGGTAGTCGTTGTTAGAACCGCTTTTTTATTAACCAGACATTCAATAATGTACGAGGTAATAGCGGAATGAGCGAAGCAGCACGTAGTTGTTATATTTTATAAATTAAGAGGATGAGTGAATGAAAGATTCAATAATAAGTTTTTTGATTATGTCCATAATTTTGTGGGCACCGGCTGCGTGGATAACGCATTTAATTTCCTGCTTCAGCGATGACCGATGGGGCTTTTTAATTGCGGGAGCTATATTTTTCCCCGTTGCACTCGTTCACGGCACTGGAATATGGCTTGGTGTGTGGTGAAATATAACCTTTAGGCTAACCGCGCTTGCGAATAAATAACACGGAGATATGAAAATGAGTATAGAATTTGATATAGGCGCAAGCCACGAAAAACAACCAACTGTAGCAAGTCCGGTTGATCCTGTTGTTAGTTGTGAATTAAACTTATTGAGCCAAGCCGACGCAAAAGAACAGTTGATAAGGCAGCAAGCTAAAGAGGTTTTAAATTTAAAGCATAGGTTTTTGACAGCTAATGGCTGGGAAATAACTGGTGAAATGTTAGGTCTAATCACGAGTTATTTTTATCAAAAGTTCGGTGAGTTATTCATCTGTGAAGATGAAGCAATAGATAGGCAACTTAACTCCAACTAACCCCTGTGTATGCGGTTGAGAAAGAGGAGGAACGACGAGTGAACAATCCGAGCGAACAGAGTGAGCAACATGACACTATTGTTATGTGTGGATACTGGTACTGCCAAGAATGCAAAGAAGAAGTTGACGGTAGTCGAGTAACATTTAGTGAGCACCACGATGCTGGCTGCAATGCCCCTGTTGTATGGGTTGAGCCTGACCATGTGGCAGTGCCGCTGGAGCTAATAAAAGCTGTTGCCCATATTGGCATTGATTTTGGTTACGGCAAATATGAGCTTGAACCGGAGCATATAGCAAAGGCTAGACAGATTTACGAAGCGAACACATAACCCTTACAACAGGCGCAAGCGTAGCGTAGTCGCTTGCTTGTTGTTGTTATAGTTTAATTTATTGAGGATTTATCATGGATTACAAAGTTTTGTTTATACCTTGCTTTGGCGACCCATCGCAATTTGAGAAAGAATTTGAAACCCACAAAGAGGCCGAAACCGCATTAAATGCGATAGCGGAATATACTTTGATGCTGCATGAATGCAGCTTTATGCCGGATTTCTCGAACACAGGTATGGTATTAAGAAAAGATGATGATGGTGACTGGGTGGAAATAGACGGGGATGGTGAAGAACTATAACACTGGAATATACCAACCGTACAAGGTACAGGAAGTAAAAACAATGGGTTACAACAGAAAAAACCGGAAGGCATGGAGTGTAAATGCCAATGAAGCCAGGCGGCGCAAGGCATTAAGTAATGCTGGCGATATTAGAGAGCTGTTAGAAGATGATGAAATTACCATCGAGATCACACGCAAACGCACAGGAGAG
>Ga0208793_1000855_pt1 | contig 18979 bp, 18 predicted proteins | sample 17_taG_FD_184092 | JGI IMG/M metagenome (GOLD analysis project Ga0208793, IMG submission 184092) | Marine viral communities from the Subarctic Pacific Ocean - 17_ETSP_OMZ_AT15314 metaG (SPAdes) (version 2) | ecosystem: Environmental > Aquatic > Marine > Oceanic | place: Pacific Ocean | collected...
CCAACTGACCCGCTGTAGCGCCGCTTGTAAGTACAACCTTTTTAGAAGGCGATGTAACGATGGTGTAGTCAGTCGTTAAAGTTTTATCTATTCCGTCAATCTCTACAACGACGTGTGAATCTTCGAGGTAATTAAAGTTAAAAGCGAAATCTGTCTGCGCGGCAGTTGCGGTGTAGTCGACGTATGTATTAGCCATGATGATTTATAATTCTTTATATGTTATTGGTTAAGTAATGGACGAAGGGAAGGCGATACCATATCAGACGGTAGTTCTTCCCCTTCTATTTGCTTTTGCTGTAATTCGCCTTGATACTCATATTGATCTAAGAGTTCGGGGTATTCATCAATAAGTTCCCCAAATGCTTGTTCTCTATATTGATACAACACGTTATTAATTGTTTCTTTTTGTAAATCTCTTAAAGGCGAACCAGAGCGTACTCTAGACATCTGTTGAAAGTCTGGGTTTTCATACGCTTCAATTACAGCTTCTTTAACGTCAGATTGCGAGTATATTTGTTTCCAACGATCATAAAGCGACTGCTTAGTCCCTGGAACTTTAATATCTTTTAAGTCTAATCCTGGAATCTTTTTATCCGAAGGAGGAAAGTCATAACGACCTTGTATCTCGTTTATAATCTGAGACGCTTTATCGGTCGTTGTTTCGGTAATAGCTAACGGACTAATTGAGTTTACTTGACGCTGTATTGAACTACCTGCTGATTTTACGACCTGTCCAAACGCATCTCTTTTAGGATCAAGCGTTTCTGCAAAGCCAGGAAGACGATTTAACAACGCTTCAAACGGTCCGTTTACTTCGCGCATAACTGGATCATTACTACGATTAACAGCGTTTAAAATAGCCCATGTATTTCCTCGTGCTATTTCTTCAAGAAATGAATTGAACCAATCAGCGTCATCAGCGTCTACTTGACCATTAGTCAATGCCTGTAACGCACTTCCTACAGTTTCTAAATAACTCTTCTGTCCAACAGCGCTTGTCATCGCCATCATAGCAGTATTGCCTAAATAAGCTACTAACTCTTCAGGCATGTCGTTATCTTCGCTTAATCTTAATAAGTCAGCAGATAAACCTGTAATTGTAGCTAACGGGTCAGCGCGTTGGAGACTAACGTATGTATCTCCAGGTTGATCGCCTTGGCTGTCTCCTGTTTTCCACATACGTTGAGCGGCGGTTACATTAATAGCATTAGGCTTCCAACCTGTGTTCTTTTTGTTCTGTAGTTCTTTGTAATCTTCTGGACCACTTCCTGTTATGATCTGTTGATCGGCTAAATATAAAGCACTCGACCAAAGACCAGCACCTACCAACTGCCTTCCTCTTGCTTGAGCGCGTATTAACGGATTATCGCTGTTAAATTCAGCTTTACTACGCGCCCACAGTTTACCAATTACAGGCGTCTCGGCAAATAAACTTGCTGAACCACCAGCTTCTTTAAAGATGTTAACAGGTGTCTTAATAAACGGCATGATGTACTGCACAACAAAACTGTCGTTACGAGCGTCTTGTATGCGCGACCCCATACTTTCAAACCATCCATAATCTTTACTCAAGTCTTGTTGAAATGTAATGCGGTCACCAAAGTCACGAAGATACTCCATCTCGCTTGAAAGTTTATTATTCCAGTTATCGCTTGTGTATTGTTTGACAAATTCAACTGCTTCATCGCCTTCCAAACCTTGTTCACGTGCTTGAGTAACGGCTTCCATGTTAACATCTTCTTTTGTCTTATAGCGTTGACCATCAACAAAATATCGTGACATTTTACCTTCGATGTATTCATCAAGCTTACCTACAGGAGCGTTACCAGACTTAATAAGTTGATTATATTCTTCAGTTAGTAGCGACTTAACTTGCGCCTTTGCAAATAAGTGACGATAAAACTCATCTTGAAAAACAAGACCTTTAGGACCAAACGCTACAAGCTCACCGAAGTTTTCTATCGACTCACCTAAAGCGCCTTTGATGCCTGTTTCTTCCATCGACAAGGCTTTACCGCCTATCTTCTCGTAATGAGAGTTTAAAGCCATTTGACCTTTAGAGTTCTTAGCCGCAACTTTCGCCGCGTTATAAGCGTCAGGTAATGAGAACAATAAATTCTTTGCCGTGTTTATCGCCATTCTTGTAGGTTGTAGGTTACCTGTCATTAAACCGCCTATAGCTTGGTTAGATAACGAGTATAAACTCATCAAACTATTACCCATAAAAGCCGCGCCTTGGGTCGTTGGAGCGCTTAACATCATGTCGTAACGCAATTCAACGTAAGCTTCTTTGATCTTTTCAAACGGACCTTTACGACTTATCTCTAATAAGCGACCAAGTTTAGCTGGGTCACGAACAAGTCTAAGCTCATTCATAAAACCACGAAGCGCTTTAAGACCTCCAAGTTTTTCTAATTGTTCTTTTAGTTGTTCGGGTTTTAAATCTTTCGAGTATTTAGTAAGTTCTCCTGTAAGTTCTTTTTCAACCTTCTTAGATTGTTTTTCCATTGTACTTACAACAGCGGCGATTTGATCGCGAAATACCTTACGGCTCTGTAACAACTTACCAGCAGAACTTCCTATCGTACCTGACGCTTCAGCAAACTCACCAAGTCGATCTAAGTCCGCCATTAAATCGTTTATGACTTTTGGATCGTCAAAGTTCAAACCGCTTGCCATCTTTTTATTCCAATCTTTAAACGCGTGGAAAGTCATAGAATCAGCAACGACAGTTTTAAATATTATATCTTCTGATTCTTTTGCGATCTGCTTCGAGTAATCTAACGGATCAACTGACGGGTCGAGTTGACTGCGCAGTTTAGCCGCTTGTTCAATTAAAGATTTTTTATCGGTCTTAATACGACGTTTCTTAAACCCTTGTTCAACTTGTTCTAAGACAGCCGCCATCGAACGTTGTATATCTTCAGAGTCAGTAAACGCTCCAATGTTAACAGGTAGAATGTCGGTCTTACCGTCGATAAAGGCGGTTAAGTCATCGTCGCTCATATTCATGCGATCAAGCGCTTCGATCTTCTGTTCGTCGGTAAGTTTAGAAGGCGCTTTAGGCGCGTCTCCTTCAATAGCGGTAGCTTCTACTTTTTGTTTAGGTTTAGAAAACTTCTTATAAGCGTTTACCGCTTTTTCCATTTGTTTTTGAAACAGAAAATCAGCGTCAGTTTCTTCTACTTGTGTACCTAGCTTCCGCCTTTGTCCTTCTAAGAACGTTTTAAATTTGTCTGTAAGACCGTGTTTTTTTATAGCTTCAAACGCCATTGCAACTTTAACGTTGGACATGTCGTTATCTATTTTAACTTCGTCCCACACCTTACCAAATAAATCATTGAAAGGATCGTCTACTGCTTCTGGGTCTTTAACTAAATCCTCTGCTCTCCACTCAACATCTCTACGCCATTGCTCAAGTTCTAAACCTTCAACTTCAGTACGTAACTCAATAATTTTCTCGTAATGACCACGCTCTACTGTCGCTTCGTCTTCCCAACCTTCTAAGTCGTCCCTTTCGTTTTTAGTTACTCGTAGTTTTTCTTCTAAAGCATCGTCGTCTAGTTTCGATAAAGTCTCATCAATTTGAATAGGAGTGTCAGCACTAAGGTCTATTATCTCCCCTTTTTCGTTCATGTACTTAAACTTACCGTAACCTTCTTCACTAGGTACGTTTTTATAGTACGGACTAAAAGAAGCACCTACCGATTCGGGGTTACTACTTTCGTCGTAATCCTTGAACTTTTGAGATACACCGTCAACAGGCGCGTCTCCTTCGGGCTTTAACACCGTACCTTCGCCGACCTTCGGTTGTTCTTGGTTAGACTTTTGGAAGTCGTCAAACTGTTTTAAAATATTATCTTTTTCTTCTTGTGCCTTTGCTCTTAAACTTTCGATGTATTCTTTATCGGTTTTAGATACGACGGTTAATTGTTCGGTTAAGTCTGCCTTTTCTTTTCTTAAAAGCTTACCCATCTCTCCGTCTTTAAGCTCTGGACTTTTCTTAAACAAGTTATCAATTCTTGTAATACGTTCAGCTACAGCGCCTTCCATACGTTGTTGTATCTTCTGTGCATCGCTTGTAGACACGCCCATACGATTAATCATACTTGACGCTTCAATACGTCCTAATCCAGCGCCTATACTACCGCCTACTACGCTTCCAAAACCTATTTCAAAAGGACTCAAGTTTTCTCTACTTCCTTCCATCATTTCTAACGACTGACGGAATAAAGCTTCACCACCACCCATAAATGCGCCTTCAGTACCTCTTGCAGCTACTGTTCCTAACTTACCTAACTTAGCGACTTTAGCGGCGTTAAAACCTGGAATAGCAGAGAACACCCCCGCCGCCGCACCTTCGGGTACGTTGTAGTCAGCTTCGGGGTCTCTTATTTTTTGAGCGCCGTAGTTCGAGCTTAATCCACTTGCTAATTGAGCGCCTATATAACCAGCAACACCAAAAGGTCCAGCGGCTAATAACGGAGCAAAGGCAATACCCGTCGCCATAGGCGCGCCTACTTCGAGAGCCATCGCGCTTCCTTCGCGCCAAAGGTTTGATGCTTCTTCCGTTTCGGGATCAACATAAGGTTTTTCGTTACGTGGCTGAGTAGAAGTACTGTCAGCGTCTTGAAATTGAGGGTACAACGAACGAAGGTCTACTTGTTTTTCTGACATAATTATTAAAGGTGATTGTTCTTATAGGTTTTTAAAAACTCATCGGCTTCGCTTTTTGTAGTAAAACCTAGCTTTTCTAGTATCGGCAGTATCTTGTTATCTTTTTTTCCTTTTTCAAAAGCTTCAAAATCCGTACTAGTTAAACCGATATTAAAATTACCTGTTTTTAAACGCTCTTTTACACGCTCTTCAATTTTAAGTTCTAAACTGCTGTAGACGTCACCCACTCCTTCGTCTATTTTCTTGTATAATTCATCGGGTGTAATGTTCGGTAGCTGACTTATGCGATCTCTGTAGCGTCGTAACTCATTACTCCATATTGATTTAATATCAGCGCTTAACACTTGTAATGCTTGCGGCGCAACGGCTCTACTTTGAGAAAGACCAAGCAACTCTCTAACGTAGTTTGTATCTTTATTAAGATAAGGATTACCTCCTTTAATCGTCGTGTTACTAAAATCTGATTCAATTATATCCGTATAATCACGCACAGCGAATCGAGACATAACATTCTTTTGAAAGTCAGTTTCGTTACCGTTAGCTTTTAATAGTTCTTTATAATCAGTAAGTGACAACTCGTCTTTATAACTTTCTAGATTGTCGCTTACATCAAGACCTAATTCTAATTGTTTACGAATCTCCGCATACACATCAGGGTTAGTGACAACATTAGCTTCGCTTTCTCTGTTATATGTTTTATTCGCTTCTTCTCGCATCTTTGCAATTAAGCGTTCTGCGTCTGAAGATTTAACGCTATTCTCGGTAAAGGATGTACGAACACGTGTTGACCAGTCGTTTAAAAACGCATCTGTTATTGGTTCGTCGTTATTTAAACGTTGTTGGAACTCAGCTTCAAAAGGTTCTGATACGTTTGTTTTATTCGTGTTATAACTCGTAATAGCCAAGTTAGTGAAATATTGACCGTTAGATAATATACTGCGTTCAAGCTCGTCTAAGCTGTTTAAGATTTCCGTGTTAGCAAACTTTGCTCCCTTATCGTTAATCTTCCACTTCTTTAATTCCATGACCTTTTTCATCGCACCCGCCGTGTTACCTTGTTCAACCATATCCGTAATGGCGGGCTTAAATAAGTTATCAAGTGCGTACTTACGACTACCTTTAAAAGAACCAGCACCGTCGTCTATCCACTCTTTAAACACAGGGTCGTTAATGTCGAATTGATTACGCGTCCAAGCGCTTACTTCGTCGCTTATAGAACCTAACCAATCCGTCTTACCTTGAGCGATTGCTAGGTCTTGCTCGCGTCTTGTAACGGTACTTATGAACTCGTTTGAAATCGAATCAAGCAAAGGCTTAACTGACTCACGCGCGTAGGCGCTGTCTATACTATCGTAAAAACCTTTGACCGCCTCTTGTGCGTACCCTACTGGATCATCTGCTTGTAAAGCTTCAGGGTCGGTTAATAACTTACGTCTAAATTCTTTTGCTTGCGACTTACTACTTGCCGCTTTAATACCTAATAGAAAGTCAGGGTTCGAGCGTTCGTCTATTACGCCTTTTTCTGCAAGACTACGAAGTTGTTGTTTAGTTTTATTTCTCCGTGCCTCTAACGACGCTAACGCTTTTGTCGAATTTTCTGCGAAGAACTGTTCACCTTTAGCGCGTTGCTCATCGCCTTCTATTTTTTTAATCGCGGCATAATCCCGCAACATCGGATTAACTTTTTCCAACGATCTAGCAAGCTGTAACATCTTATTATCACCCGCCTGTTGAACGGCTACATTATAGTTACCACCGCTTTGTATCGTCGCTTGAAGCCTTGGGGCGTCCGCTAAGTCAGCGACTTGTACTCTTTTATTGGTAGCCATTAGCTTTTACGTGAGTTTTTAATATCAAGACCAGTACGGTATCCACTCGCGGCTTGCGAGCCAGCGTCTAAAACAGCGGCAAAAGCTGAAGGTTGATTTATAGGTCGATTAATACCAATTTGATTATTAACCGTACGAAACCCAGCATCCGTCAAAGCAAGTCCTGTTTGTACGTCTCTCATCTCTTGTTGACCAGTTAGAGCCGCGCGGTATGCCGCTTCTTGTTGTTTGTAATTATTTACTACAGCGTCAACCGAAAGTCCTGACACATTAGCTTGGCCAGCGCTTGTAACGTTAGTAGATTCTTTTTTAGCGCCTTCTATTGAAGCCTCAAATATCTCGCGATTAATCGCTTCCTGTTCTTGTCCTTGGCGCATCCTTATCGAACGTTGTTCCTGTATAGCGCGTTGACGCTCGGCAAGAGACGCTTGAGCTTGATACGCCTCTTGTGCCTTTGCTTGTTGCTGTTGTCCTAAGAAATTAACACCCGCTTGCAGTCCGAATGTTGTAGCTAATGCCGCTGGAAGATTACACATGATAATTAAGAATTGTTATTTTTGTATATATAAAATTGTTTGTAACCATCGATGTCAACGTCGGTAAAGGTTGCCCCTAACCACGTTAACCAACGGAATGAAAGTTCATTTGATTCCATGACATAGTTTGTCAATACGTTATAATCGCCCATAAGTCGATCTATCCACTCCTTTGAATGTTTAATAAAAGTCTTTTTAATGAGGTGCATACGGTGAGTACCAAGTAACCAGATTACACCTATGTTCGGTTGTCTGATCGCTGGACACACGCCAAAGCTTCCAACCATGCGCATATCAAGTGTAGTCACTGTCCACGCTTCTTCTGATATTTTATAACTCTCTTGTAACGCTTGACGAGGATGTTGACCTAGACCTATTATTTCTAACATGTCTTGGGTGCGCATATCTTCATATAAAGGCAACCAATCAAACTCCCCATTGGCGGGATCAATCCGACAGTCGTTATAAATGTACTCAACTGTATCGTTTTGATTGTGCATGTATAAAGCTTTCAAATTCAGCGGCTAATAGTTTCATCGGTAATGCTGAACTTGATTTAATTTTGATTGTAACGTCATCGTGTTTACATTGAATAGGAAAGCGAAACGATCCGCTGTCAAGCACAAGTGAACCTATCACAGCATCAGCACCCAATGTAGACGGGTTAAAAGCGTATGAATATGTATCCCTGTATTGCGGGGTAACTTCGATTGTAAAGTGTCCTGTAGCGTCGTAATCAACCGCGCCACGACGTAGTACTTGATGAGTAAAGTTAGAAGACGCTCGTCCTCCACGTTCTGTAGGTTGCTTTAAAGTCTGCGTTGAGAACGTGTAAAGAGATTCGTATTCAAGACCGACAAAGAACGATGTGGACGAGTAGTCGCCTTCAATCGTAAACTCTGTTGCCGAAAGCGAAGTATCCTCGGCGTCCGTTGTCAGCGGTAAACGCAATCCATCGGCGGTGTAGACAACTGCTCCAGCTGGATCGTAAGGCATCGTTGATACAGTCGTCTTCTTGTTAGCGGCACTGTAAGACCTTGTAAGCGAAGAACTTGCAACACGTCTATCAAGATGTATAGCGTAGTTTTTACCTGTGTCTTTATGTCCCGCTTCCATCGCCATCTTTTCGAGGTGACCATCGGTTGTAACGACAAATAAATCGCTGTCTATAAACCCGCTTCCAACGATGTCTTTCGCGAACTCAAAGCGCATCCAAGCAGATTGTATCTTTTCACGGTTCTGCCAGAAGTAACGATACACATATAAGTGCTTTAAGTTGTCTGTAGTAGACGCGACTATAACGTCCTCACTAGGCGTACCGATAAGCTGTCTTAAAGATGATGGAACATAAGTAGGTACTTGAGAAGTGATTTCAGAAGCGTCAAATATATCTGTATCCTTATCGACGTAGAACTCGTATAGACCTTCGTAGCTATCGCGTGGAAAGCTGAAGTAAACGTAGTTAGTAAGCGCTAACGGTTTAACGTCGCTTGTCACGTTGTACTCGGTTATAGGCGAGATGTTAACGGTTTTAGCTGTAAGTAAATCTGCTCCTCTTAATACGAACTGTGATTGAGGACTGAACAACACAAGCTTTTCTTGGAAAGGTACAGCGTGTTTAAGAGTCGATACCTTGGTATGAGCAACTCCAACATCGATGGGAGCGCCGTCTAAAAGCGTCAACACAGTCGTTCTAAAGAAGTTAAAATATTCATCAGCTTCGGAAAAGATAACAGAGCCGTCAGTCAACAGTCCAAGTCGATTCTTAAAGAAGAAGATGTCATTGATTGTCTTACCGACAAAAGACGGATTAGGGTTTGTTTCATCGTCGCCTACAAGTCGATTAGTAAAAGTTGATTCTTGCGCAGAATAATGAACGACAGAACTGCTCGATATAACGTAACCTACACTACTTGCTGACCAAGCTGGCGCTGACTTTATATCTGTTACTGTCTCCCAATAAGTTGATCCACCGCCTGTTCCAGGCTCAGTACCTGACGATGAAGTATGCGCTTGTAACGCTTTATAAACGCTACCACCATGACTGACATAAGATTTAAAAGTAGGAACGATCTGGATCGGTAAAGTCGTGTTATCAAGCGTCGTTTGAACGCCGTACCCAACGTCTTCCACCCAAGTTCCTTCTCCAAATGTAGCACCGTCTTTAGTCTCGAACTTAACGTAGTAATCGTCTTGAACGAGTTCCACATCGCCTTTGACTTTTACTCGATGTCCGTTAAAGCATTTGATAGGAAGATCAGTAATCGCTGATACCGATTTATACACGAGTCCTAGACCTGTGTTAGAAAGGCTGTCACTAACGGTAATGTTCAAATCGCTCGACATAACGATCTTAATGACCGATCCGTTAGCTGTAGCAGATGTAACACCAGCTAAACTCGATATGGGAGTTGCTGCATCCGTCGCTAAATCGGACGCGATGGTTTCGGAGCTATGATCCGAAGGTCCAGACGTTGTCGCGGTATTACCATTAATAGTTACGTTATAATCTGTATCGTCATTACCTTGCTTAACAAAGACAACAGCTTCGTTTGGAAGCGCGGTTGAAGTCGTACCCGCCATAGCAACAGTCTTACCTGTGTCAGCGACAAAAGTATAATCAGCAACGTTCAACACTCTGAAGTCGCTTAAAGGATTAGTAGCACCGTTTAGGTACGTCTGAGCGGCTGAAGTTATAGTCGTAGTTACAGCCGCTCCATTGGTAGTATTAAAGATGTTTAACGAAGTAGTACCGCCAGAATGATTAAACAACATGACGTGTTTATTCGCTACGTCTCTGTCAAAAAAGCTGACTAAGGCGTCGTTCTCAAGCGTCGTCCCCAACGCCGCTATATGATCGGTATGAGGACGTTTTGTAAGTCCGTCTACAACGGAGCTAAAAGCGTTTACTTGCTCTTCAGCTTGTCCAGGAAATCTTAAATTGTCAGGCTGTTGCGATACACCTTGGACGAGGTTCGGTACAGAAGTAGTAAGTAACGGCATGTCTATCTATCTACAACACGTAATACATCATAATTGTCAAATATATTACGATCTGCGTTTTCACTGTCGCTATCTATCGCTGTAGCTTTTGAGTTAATCTCGTCACGAAGCGTAAAGCTCTCGATCTCAGGAGATCCAAGAAAGCGATTAGCAAACTTACGTGCCGCTCGTATCGTGATGTAGCTTCTAAATTGTTGTGGTAGTTGTTCAAAGGTGAGTTCAAAAGTAATAGAAACGTCTAGGTCTTCGCCAAAGACGTCGGTGTGGTTCTTCCTGTCATACAATGTAGTACCACGCTGTACGATGTCTATGTCGTTATACTTGTCGATTGGAACGTCGACTTTAAGCGTGTTAGCGGGAAGATTAATTTTATTAGAGGCGTCTCTTACAAGTGGATACACATGCTCGGTATTGTAATGCCATCCTTCCGATTGGACTTCTCTATTGACTTCATCAAGGACGTTTAAAGCGGTCACCACAGATACAGGTAAACTACTACCGCTAATTGAATTGACGGGGCTTTCGCCTACTACGCCAATCATTGTGTTGACTGCTTCAAGCTTCGATGTAAGTGCCATATATAAAAGGTAAGAATAAAGTTAAAGAATAATCTGATTGCGAGAGAGGAGCGAGGTCAAAACGAAAATTAAAACCCTCGCTCCCCTCAACACAACCAAACAAGAATGGACTATTTCTGTAATTCGATAGCACATTCAGGACGGAGTATTCCGTGACCCATCGCGTACTTCGCAATAAACAGAGTTCCTTGGCGCTCCATCTGATACTCGGACTCAGTCGCAAGATCAAGAAGCTTAACAGTTCCAACAGCCGATGGGTGAGCAACGATACCAAGCGAGTTGGTGAAGTTACCATTGTACCCTACGCCGCCTGAACCGAACACATCGTTAGAAGAAGCTCCGTCACCTGTAGAGGTGGAAGACAAATCAGTCGATGGAAGGTGAGTAGACTTATAGATGCTGATACCAGCAACCTGAGCGATAGAACCAGAAGCAAGTGATCCAGAACCACCAACGTCTTGATTAGACGCAGAAGTCGAGATAACGAGCGATCCGCTACCACCAGTGATAAGCTTGTAATACTCTTGAGGACGAAGAACACAGAATCTTCCATCGGAAGGAACGTCGTTCTCATCGAGCTTTTGAGCGGCGGTAAACAACGCGGCAACAAGCTCTGCTCCTGTTGGATCAGAATTGTCGGAGTCGTCAGAACCGTCAGCGGGTGTTCCCATCGCGTTAGCAGATACGTCAAGTACTCCACCAAGCTTTCCACCTGTAACGTTAGCTGTAGCTTCACGAGCGGCGGCAATAAACACTTTAGCAATCGCTTCATCGAAACGTTTAGCAAGCGCTTTACCAAGCTCAGAAGCATAGACGGAACGTATATCGTAATGATTTTTTACATCGTCGATAGAACTGAGGAATGTCGAAGAAAGAAGTACGTCGTCAATAGTGATGACTTTCTCGTTCTTCTTGATGTCGCTCAAGTAAGAGTTACCGCTGTCAGCAATGTTCTGTCCAGGAGTATAGTAACTAGCGGAAGCAATACCTGTAACAGGAAATTGAGCGCTCTTACCATTCTCGATAGTACGGATCGTATGCAAAGGTTTGAAGATATTATTTTCTTCAAAGGTCGTTAATATTTCGCCAGCAAACTTCTTCAAGAAAAGGGCATCAGCCGCTCCACTTGAATTAATCTGACCGACGCGTGAGGGAGTTGTATCTCCATTAGCCATAATTAAGTTCTCCTATTTATAGAGTTAATATTAGTGTTAGTATTATTAGTCGTTGCTAGTCGGTCAGTTGTCCCGCGCACGGGGCTGTCTTTTGCTTCGTCTAAAAAAGTGTTATCTTCGTCCTCCAGGTGTGAAGTAAAACCCCACGATCATTGGCAGAACTACGGTTGCTTGAAAGAGCGCGATATGTCCTGTTGTAACAACCAAAGGGGCTTGGCTTGCTTGAAGACTGATGAGTCCGAATAAAAGTTCGTTCCGTCCTTCTCCCGTGATGTTAGTGACGGAGACAAGTGGGACGGTTGGATAAACGGCTGTGATGCATGTGACGAACGAGAGCGTTGACATCCCGATAAGAGCAAGCATACGACGAGTACCACGGACAAAACCGCCAGCATCCCCGCTATTGATACTTTCTTGAAACTTAACTGCTTGTTCATTATTACGTGCCTCCCTTGCCATTTCGAGTTCAAACCGATGTTGACGACCGTCTACCAACGCGCCAAAAACGCCCTTTAACACGCTTCCCATCGCGGCACTTCCACCACCTGTAAGAAAGAGTGTTAAGAGTTCAAACATATCAGATATTGGATACCGCCAATCGACGGTCTACCTCGGCGTGATACGCCTTATCGCCGCTTTTATATCGTGGGTCTTGCATTGCTCGACTCACTTCTTGCATAGATTGATACGGCATTGTCGATGTACCTGTTGTATTGCCCGTGACAAGCTTTGGTCCTTGACCACCTGTCTCGTTCTTATAACGCGCGTACAAACCGCTTACAGCGAGCTTGGCGTGTTCAACAGTTCCATTGTTTACAACGTCGTTAAAAGTGTTCATCTCTTCGTCCGACAGCACTTCGCCAGCCCATTCCGACATAGTATCGTATTCACCATTTGCCGCGCTTTTAATCGTAGTTGATTCGCTGTCTTGTAGAGCCGCTTGACCACGCGCAAAGCTATCGACCAACTCGCGGTTAAGACCGACTTTAGCCAACGCTTCATACGTTTCATCTGTAAGTTTACCGTCATTCTCAAAAAATTCCTTCGATGCGTCTGTAATTAAAGTTTGTGCTTCGTTTGATTCCGTCGATGGTTCAGTCTCATTTGTTACTTCTTCTTCGACTTCTTGTTCTTCTGCAACTGGTTCGCCTTTGCCCATTTTGGACTCAAGTTCTCCGTAGGCTTTGACGAGGTCTTCCGCTGATTTAAACTTCTCTGGTAACCATTCTGGGCGTTCTTGCTCGACTTGAGGTTCTTCAACCGTCTCTGTTTGCTGTTGATCGGGTTCAATCTCGTTAGGTGCTTTTTCGTTTATTTCGACTTTTTGGTAATCTGCCATGATTGTATTCTTTCACGTGGTTTGGTTGTGTTATTGTTCTTGTGATTGTTGATCAGCAATAGCGTTTATAGTCGGCGCTACAGCGGGCGCTCCAAGCTTCATCATCATTTCTTGTTGTTGAGCCTGTTGCATCTGTTGTTGAATTTCTTCTTCCGTCTTAATCAAACCTTCGGTCTCGATTCCCAACGCGGTAGCACGTCGTTTAAAGTAATCACTTACATTGACGTATTGCATAACGGAGTCAGGACCTACGACTTGTGACGCTCCAGCAAGGAACATATCAAGACGATTAAGATCGTTACCACGTCCAAGCGCTTCAACACCTGTTACTATGGTAGGTTTAACGATGTCCTTCGGAAGTTTAGGAAGGCGATCCTTCTTACTCATTCGCTCCATTAAGCGCGATACAAGCGGAAGTTGGAACTCCTGTGAAAGAATTGAATAGAGACCGCCCAATGCTGATTCTAGTTCTTGGCTTAACATACGTATTTCTTCAGCTGTAACTCGTTCAGCATCACGCACCACGGAACTATTCAAAAGGAAAGCGTGAGATAAACGGTCTTGTATTTTAGCACTTACCGATTCAGCTACACGAAAATCATTAAACTTATTAAGTTGTAAAACGGATACATCGCCGTCACTACCTTGTACAATCGCACCGTTAGGCGCTTCAGCTAAAGTTCTCGCGCGCGTAGTACCGTTAGGATTAATCATAAACAACACCTTAGCGGCGGCGGCACTACCTTCTACAATTGCTTTAGTCAGCGCTTCAAGCGATTTAAGGTCGCCTATGTACTCTTCAACAAATCCACGTCCGTAGTCTTCGCCGTCAATACGTGTATATCTCAACGGTATCCAAGGTGACTTGTCGATAGAATACGATCCTTTCGACTCTTCGATGACAATTCCTTTGACGTCCTGTTGAACGATGAACTTGTCACCTTCACGAACAATACTCGTGTATAAGTCGCAGTTGTTATCTTTTGATTCCTTGTAAACTTCTTGGCGTACTTCTTCGGGAAGCATGAAAGGTGCAACAGTTTCCTTCACAGCTATATGCGTGACATTGCCCATTGCATCGCGTTTAACGACGTATCTGTCTGGACGGAACACACGCATACCACCATCGTCAGGCATGTATAAAAGCGTGTTACCACTAACCAATAAATTCTTTAATGCTTCAAACACACCGACTCGAAACGCTTCGACTTCGACCTCTTGACTTACTGCTCGTTCAACATCGCTTAAAGCTTTTTCAAGATCGGTGCGTAACTGTTCGCCTTGCTCCTCGCCCATTTCTGCCTTTGCTTTTTCAAGCTCGTATCGGTCGATGACCAAACGAAAGAAAGGCGCGTTAGGCGGTAGTAAAGCGATTAATAACTTAGACGCTAGATTGTTCACACCACGCGCACCTATACCTTGATAAGGCGTGTAGTACTTCGTATGAGGACCGTGTCCTTCGGGTGGAAGAACGTAAGGTATCGTCAACTCAGCAGACGTTCTAGCGCGATCTAAAAACGACCAACGCGAGTTTTCAAGCTGAGTGTAGAGGCTTTGAGCCGTTTCGTATTGCATTAATCTTAGGATTCTTGTACATTAACAGCCAAATGATCGGCTTTCCATGTACCTTCTTCTTTAACTCTTAATAACCATTGTCCGTCCGCTTCTACGGGTATGGCATATTCAACTGTACCTGCATCGTCAGGTATACCTAGAAGCTGTTTTAATCTTTCATTCTCGGCTAAGGCTTCTTCTTCTGTGTTATGTACTGAGTATTTCATATTAGCTAAAAGTTGATGCGGACATTGCAGAGTACTTGTTATTAGCGTAATCCTTGATTACATTTAAATCTGAGATTGATAAGGTTGAATTAAAAACTAAAACTTCGTGTATGCGAGCATCAAGACCTTGATAGTATCCAGCACCCAAGGTAGTTTGGGTTACGCTGTATGAAGATGTGATACTGTACACCTCTGATCCTCCTTGATACCAATACTTAAAACTTGTACCTGCTTTAGTGACTACATGAATATTAGGATCAGTTTGTGAGAAGGTTGGTTGATTGGTTGTTTGACCAGTACCTGCAAGTTTTATTTGAGTGCCATACGCACCACCTGTTCCAAAAAGCGTGTTAGTCGATGTTGCGGAAGTGCGGTCAAGAGATAAACCAATTAAACTATTTTCGGATACATCAGTATTAGTGGCTATGATTACTTGTGTTAAACTAGTTGGAGTTGCAAGGGAGGTTGCTAAGTCAAAGTAATCACCTGAATCAAAAGTAACTCCAGTCAAACCCGCTACGGAATAATAAGTTGGTTGCTCGGAGGCGGTGGTTTGACCTAAATCATAATCAGTAGCACCTCCTGACCTATCACCCCAACTAGTCAGAGTAGCACCATTGGTTGGGTTATTAGCGTCATCTGCACCATCCATGTAATCAGCATCGAAGTGCATAATGGGTTGGGTAGATATGTAATAATTAGCTGAACTATTAAAAAAGATACCGTTAGGATAGTTTAGGGCATTAGCTCCAGGAGGTGATATTGCTTGTGCAGTTCCATCCAATACATAACTGTCTGTGCCTATTGGATATATATTTACAGAAGCATAGCGTCCAGCCGTTGCGTTGTTGGAGTTATATCCAGACAATGTAGCTGAACCTGAAATAAGGACTTTAACTATTCCTGATCCTTCTTGAACAAGTGTACAATTGAATCCTGAAGTTAAGCCGTCTGGTAATGTAATCGTAACATCATTGGCATTGCTACAAACAATTACTTTACCGTTATCACTATTACTAAGTGTACGAGCGGTTGTTGTTTCCGCTACAGTGCTAAAGAAAGCAGAACTAAAGTCTGTACTTGCGGATGTTGCTGCTGTACCAAGTCCACTAACATCTGTATTACTAAGTGTTACTGTCCCCGTCCTTCCTGCTACCGATTGAACAGGAGCAAGAGTCATTAGGTTAGTAGCGGTTACCTTTTTAGTTGTGGGTGTACCTGCGACATCGTCAACGATTGCTATAACATCCGCTCCAACTGGAGTCGCTAGGTTATCTAAGTCTGTAAATTTTTTATTAGCCATGTTTTTAAATTAAGGTTCAAATAATAATATATCATCAGCTTCAGTAACTAAAGGTTCACTGAGTTCTGTAGTTAAAGCTCCATCAATAACAGGAGTTTGCGGTGTGTCAAATCCATACGAAGCACCAAAGATAGGTCTGAGTAACTGATTAGGTATTGTTGTTATCTCGCTAGGTTTATCTAGCTGATCTGTGAAGGTGATAGACATTACAGAGAATCAGTAGTACCTGTTGCGAATAAGCTATAAGTACCATCGGTACGAGCTGATACATTACCTCGTATCTTTTCATAATGTCCGTGGTCGTCTCTTATAGTTACGTTACCGTCGGCTGTGACCGCTTCGCTATGGATGACGCGCCATCCGCCGCCGATATACGCTTCAACATCTACAGTACCACCGCTCGTAACTGAGCTTGATGCAACGGTAAATGTCCAGCCTTTCGAGCGTTCAACGCTGAAGGAACTGCCCGCACCTGTCGCCGATACAGCGGACAAGAGCGTGATTTTCTGGAGTGATTTTAATGCCATGATGATTATTCTTTCTGTGTATTATATTAAGTAGGTAAATTGACGCCACTTCCTGAGTAGCTTCCACCCATCGAAGGACGTGTTAACTGTGCAGTACCGCGACGTCTTTTAGACGAAGATGAACCGCGCTTACCCGCTGGCTTAACGACCGCCGCTGTCTGAGTTGGAGGCGGAGGAGGAGGCGGAGGTGGAGCGGGTGTTACAAATTTAGGTGATGGAAAGCACATAGTTAATTATTCCTTGGGACTTATTAGTGTTTTATGTTGTTCGTCATAAGTGTCTATAAGGAACTCGATGACTTTTCGTTGACCGACCTTGATCCATATCTCTCGTTCGCTATCCTTTATATCGGGTAAACGAAGCGGAAATCGAGCGTCTAAAACGTCGATTAAATCGCGGCTCAAGTCGGGAAGTTTTCTAATAGAATCGGTCATTCACCTAAAAACTAATCGGATCAAAAGGTTTTTGTCGAGACAAATCTTCGTCTAAATCGCCTGTGACTTGATGAATTAAATGACTGTATTTTCGCTTTTGTTTTTCGTCAAAGCACGACGGCATCCATAGGTATTTAATCTGTTTGTGTTTGTTATTATACTCGTCCTTGCGAATAAGATAAGCCATCCACGCGTTCATAAGCGCGTCTTGTTCGGTCATGTGTGCCTTCTTATACGCGTTAAGAACGGTGTCCCAAGTTGCTCCGTATATGTCGAGTAGCTTACCCGCTGACTTAACGCCTATGCCTGGAACGCCTTTATATCCGTCAACAGGATCACCCGCTAGGGTCTGCATCAAGTGATAATGATCCGCTTGTTCTTTGGTTGTCTCGTGTAACTCACCACGGTTGAAGTCGTAGAACGCACAGGGTACAGACTTGAAGTCTTTATCAATACTAACGATGATACGCTTGTCCTTTCGGTTCGGTCGTTCCGTCGCTAGAATCGCGAGTACATCGTCAGCTTCAAGGTTAGGATAGATAACCGTACCGTATTCTTCTGCAAGCCAATCGCGTATAGGGTCAAGTCCTATCGGTGCAAACTTAGATCGTCTATTCGCTTTGTACTCGCTGTTAAGCTTGCGTCTGAAGTTGTTCTTATCAGATATAGCGAGGATGAAGTCGTCCGCTTTCATACGTTTTTTAAACGTTTCAAGTCGATCAACAATCCATGTCTTCGCAATAGCAAGATCAGTATGTACCGTCCACAGGTCTTCCTTCCATTGTATGTTAGCTTGCGCTGTAAACGCCGATTGATACGCCAGTACGTCGGCGTCTATTAATAATGTCGTTGTCATTTATTTCCTTTTTGTTGTTGGTTGTAATTATGTATCGTGAGGTAGTTGTACGCTTTAAGAATAATTGATGGGTCGTCTTTAAGTAGTCCAAGCGCCGTGTTACACGTGCCACATAACAGCCCACGAATCGCACCTGTCTTGTGATTGTGATCTACACCTAGTTTTTTATCAGTGGGTTTAGCGCCACATATAGCGCAAGCGTGTCCTTGCTTGAACGACATGTAGTCGTATTCTTCAGTAGATAAGTTGTATCGCTTTTTTAAATTAGCTTTACGTCCGTGCTTTCTTTTATTCGCACGACTACATGCTTTACATCTTGTCGTCAGACCATCCGCCCTTGCCCTGTCTTTATAGAACTCGGTCAGGGGATAATTCTTATGGCAAGTCGTACAAGTCCTCACGTGTAGTATTAGTGAGTTTCTGCCCAGTTGTTACCGACCTTGTACTCACCATCCAATGGACACTTCATCTTTAAATGATTACCCGCTTCTCTTATCGCGATACATGCGGTCTTACCGAATTGCTCTGCGAGTTCTGGTTTAACTTCCGTTTGAAACTCGTCGTGGATATTCGCTACGAATGTATAGTCGTGCATAGATCGCCAGTTACTCGTTGCCAAGTGTGTGTTTAAACTGACCAACGCTTGCTTCATCACGACTGCTCCCGCCGATTGTAACAGCGTGTTAAGCGCTGAATGTTCGGAGCGTATTGGTAGTATGCGTCCGTCTAATCCTCGTAAGAATCCACCACGTTTGACCTTTGATTCAACGGCTTTCTTCAACGCGTTTAGAGCGGGAAGCGATGTAAGGAATCTTTGTTTCAACGCTTTACCTTCTCGTGCTGTACCGCCTACGATCTCTCCAATCTTACCGTCACCAGCGCCGTATAAGAATGCGTAGATAAATGTCTTCGCTTGGTCACGTGTCTTTAGTCCAGCCGCT
>Ga0208793_1000856_pt1 | contig 18969 bp, 20 predicted proteins | sample 17_taG_FD_184092 | JGI IMG/M metagenome (GOLD analysis project Ga0208793, IMG submission 184092) | Marine viral communities from the Subarctic Pacific Ocean - 17_ETSP_OMZ_AT15314 metaG (SPAdes) (version 2) | ecosystem: Environmental > Aquatic > Marine > Oceanic | place: Pacific Ocean | collected...
ATCACTTATGACGTAATCAACTGCGAAACAAATTTTTGTGTTGTGAAAGCTAACGCAATTGTTGGAGAAAACAGCATTCAAACATTTGGCTCAGCTTTAAAAGGATCCACTCACAGAGACGGGAATTGTAATACCTGGTATGTAATGGAAATGGCAGAGAAGAGGGCTATGAGCAGAGCTGTGCTAAAATTAACAGGATTTTATGAACTCGGCGTTTTTGGTGAAGACGAGAGTGAAGATTTTAAACGTAAAGATGCATCATGGAAAAAGCAATAAAAAAACTAAAAGATGACAAGCATTACTACGGAGAGTTTGGAAAAAAATTCCTATCTAATTCAGATATAGACTCTTTAATAAACGATCCGTTTAGCTTTAAAAAAGATAAGCCACAGTCCTTGCCTTTTTTATATGGAACTGCGTTTCATGAAATGGTTATGTTTGGTAAAAGCGATAGCATGGAGGCAATTGAATCTTCCACAAGAACTACTAAAATATATAAGCAATCTATTTTAGATAGAGGTAAGGAGATAATGTTACTTCAGAAAGAAGCTGATGAAATACAATCAATGGTGGATGTGTTTAAAAATAACGAAAACATTAAAAAAGTTTTAGATATTAAAAACATACAATTTGAGGTTCCTTCCATAGACTTTATGACAGACAGAAACCTGCCATGGAAAGGCAAAGCAGACATCCTAACGGACGATTTTGTTTACGACATCAAAACGTGCAGTAAATTAAAAAGCTTCCGTAATAGCTCTAAAAGCTACAATTACGACAGTCAAGCTTTCATATATTCAAAATTGTTTCAAAGACCTATGAGGTTTCTGGTAATAGAAAAAGGGTCTGGTCTGATAGGCATTTTTGAAACCTCAGACGAAGCCTACGATAATGGGTTTTATAAGGTTGATGCTGCCGAAGAGCAATACTTAAAGTATTTTGTAGACAAGAAAGAAGATATTAAAAATTTCACAAAGTATGGGGAAATTTAATAAGTTTGCAAATAATGACGAAGCTGCTCAGATAGTAGCTATCATCATCGGAATAATAATTTTAATCAATTTTAATTTAATATAAATAATATGTCAACATTAATTTCAGCCTCGATCAAGGCTTCTGAACTAAAGAAAATTGATCCTAACAAAGTGATCAAAGGGAAAAAAGACAATTACATCCCTATTTTAATTTCTGTAAACGACGATTCTAAATTTGGTAAGAATGTGTCAATCAGTATTCAACAAGAAAAAGAGGAGAGAGAAAATAAAGCTCCAATACATTATCTTGGAAATGGATCCGTTATTTGGACAGACGGTACTGTTAAGAAAGGCGTTAAAGAAGAGGATAGTGGGTCTCAACCATTTGAGGATTCTAGTACAAAAAACGACGGTGGTTTAGATAATGACTTGCCGTTTTAAGTTAACTAACCCTCTGAAAGCTTATGTTAGTAGGAGGGTTTTTAAAAGCTATAATCATGATAAATAATAATTTAAAAATAATAAAAAGGATAGCTGATATTGTAGCTGCTCATTTCGATATAAATGTTAGGGATATGTTTCCTAATAGTAGAGAAAATGAAACTGTAGAAAAAAGGCAGATATTTCATTATATGGCTACTAAACATACCAAAGCAAGTTTAAGGGAAATTGGAGACTTCTCTAAAGTTATGGGTAGAAACATTAGTCACAATCATGCCACGGTACTATATTCAGTAAAACAAGTACAAGGATATATGGATGTAGATAAAGAGTTCTACAATCAGATGAAACAATTAGAAAGCAAAATATACAAAGCAGTTAGTTTAATTAATAAAACTTCTAGAATTAGAGATGTTCAAGTCCAGGCAATTATAGATACAGTTTTTGGAGATGAAAATTTAGAATTCGTTGAATTAGTTCATTTGTTAATCGAAAAGATTTACGAAAACAAAAACAAAGAAGAGTTATCGCATTTAATTTTTCTGCAAAACAAAATGAACAATGAAAGGATTTATAAAACTTCACAGATCGATACTAGATTGGGAATGGTATAAAGATACAAATACCAAACATTTATTCATACACTTACTTCTTAACGCTTGTTACGACAATTGTCGATTCATGGGTAAATCTGTCAAAAGGGGAGAATATATAACTTCTTTGACCAGGCTTTCTAGTGACTTAAATATACCTGTAAGACAGCTAAGAACTTCTCTTAAAAGATTAGTGAAAACAGGAGAAATAGACACGCAAACGACAAACAAGTATACGAAGGTAACTATCTTAAACTATGATAGTTATCAAGTAGATGAGGTTAAAAAGAAAAGAAAAGCGACAAGCAAACGACAAACAAAAGACACGCAAGCGACAAAGATAAGTAAGAATATAATAAATAAAGAAGATAATAATAGTATGATAAAAAAATGTAAAACCGATATGATGTGGAAAGAAACAACGGCTATGCATTTTAAATTGCCTATTTCTAAAATTGATTCTGCATTAGATAAATTCCTTGAGGTTCTTACTATAACCGATGAGAACAAAAATAATATGCGTGACTTAAAATCTCATTTTGTCAATTGGATGAGGTACAACTCCGACAAAATTACCTCAACAAAAGGTAGTTACAAGTGGAAGTGGAGGGGTCAAGCTGTTAAAAGTGGAACAAAAGAAGAAATGGAAATAGATAAACAAAAATTTGATCAAGCAGGTTTTGATTTTACAATACTATAATTATGACAGAAAACAATTTTGAAATAGACGTATTCAACCAATACAAATTACCTACCAATAAAAAGAAATCCACATGCCCTACGTGTTCTTCTTCTAGAAAAAAGAAAACGCAAGAATGTATGATGCTGGATTGGGATAGAGGATTGGGAACATGTCAACATTGTGGAGAGGTTCATCAACTGCATACATACAAGTTAAAGGAAGATAGCAACACAGTAAACTACATAAGACCCGTAAAGAAAAAAGAAATCAAAACAAGTAACAATGTTATTGGTTGGTTTGAGGGCAGAGGTATTTCTGAAAAAACCTTAAATGATTTAAGGGTCTCTAATAACATAGAGTATATGCCTCAAGAAGGGGCTGAAGTAAATGCAATACTATTCAACTATTATGTTAAGGGTAATCTAATAAACATAAAATACAGAGATTCAAAAAAGAATTTCAAAATGTATAAAGGTGCCCAAAAAACATTTTACAATATAGATTCAATATTTGGTCAAGAAGAATGTGTTATAACAGAGGGGGAGATAGATGCTTTATCATATCATGAAAGTGGTATTAAAAACGTTGTAAGTGTTCCTAACGGATTTAACTCTTCGGGTCAAATAAATCTAGACTACTTGACTGACTTTTATTATTACTTTGAAGACAAAAGTAAAATATACTTAGCACTAGATGCAGATGAAGCAGGAGAAAATGGAAAGAAAGAGTTTATTAGGCGATTTGGTTCTGATAAATGCTATCTAGTTGACTTTAAAGATTGCAAGGATGCAAACGAGTATTTAGTTAAGTATGGAAAAGAGGCTTTAAAACAAACAATACAAGACTCAATACCATGCCCTATTGAAAACGTTCTAAGAGCTAACGATATGGCGTCTCAGTTAGATTCTTTCTACAAAAACGGTATAGAGAATGGATATAAAATTGGTTTAGGTAGTTTCGATGGTATATTTTCTACATACACAAAACAATTTATAGTTGTTACGGGATTTCCCTCTAGCGGTAAGTCAGATTTTGTAGATCAAATGTCTGTTGGGTACAACATGATGTACAATTGGAAGATAGCTTATGCTAGTACAGAGAATTATCCTCAATACTTACACGTTGATAAATTAGTAAGAAAATACTACGGAAGAACACCCGAGTATGAAGAAACACAAGAGCCTGCATGGAGAAAATGTGTAGACCATGTAAATAAGAATTTCTTTTTTATAAACTATGATGATGGATATGATTTGGAAAGAGTATTATCTAAAGGAGAAGAGTTGGTAAGAAGAGTGGGTATAAGATGCTTGGTCATAGATCCTTATAACAAGGTTAAAGACAAGTCTTCATCTAAACTAGGTATAAATGATTATACGAACGCATACCTAAACAAGATTGATAATTTTTGTAAAAAAAATGACGTTATAGTAATTCTTGTAGCTCATCCAACAAAACCTCAAACAGATAAAGGAAAGGTATTTGAGCCTACTTTTTATGATGTAAAGGGTGGAGGAGAGTTTTATGATATGAGTCCTCATGGGTTGTTGGTTCATAGAGATTATGAGCAAGGAACCGTAAAGGTAAAAGTATTGAAAGTTAAGTTTTCAAATCTAGGGGAAAATCAAGCTGATGTAAATTACTTTTGGAATGTTAATAATGGTAGGTATACTGAAATTGTAAATGGCAATCCGAAATGGGATAACTCAAATTGGATGTTGCCAAAGAAAAATCCTTTTGAAAGAAACAAAAAGATTGATATAGAATTTAATAAATTAAAAATATAGAAATGGAAAACAAAAACAAAGAAGATGAGTTAAGGAATGGGTTAGAGTTAGTTTTAACCCTTCAGTTAGCTTTAGAATTAATGGACGAATATAAGTTAAGGGGTTTGTCAAAAAAATATGGTAACATGTTTAAAAAATCTCTAGAAAAAAACTTATCAGAATCATACGATAGATTGTACACAGACGATTCAGAATTTGTGACAAACGCAATGAACATTAAAAATAAATTAATGTCTAATATAGCTTCTTTTAACGAAGCTGATGCAATCTTATTTTCAGAGTTTACAGAAAAGTTTATAAAGAATATAGGAATTGCTAGAAAAAAAGGAGTAATATTTTTTGATAAAATAATATAAATATGAAAGCACTAATAGTAATATTGGTTACTGCAACGATTTATCATGCAGACCCAAAACAATGTAACGCGGATTTTTTAACAACCGCATCTTTAAAAACAATTAATTCACAATCACCTGGATCACATAGATGGATTGCTGTGTCCAGGGATCTAGAAAAACATGGATTTGTATTTGGAGCAAAAGTTATGGTTTCAAACGCAGGAAACATGGATGGAATTTGGACGGTAGAAGATAGAATGAATAAAAGATGGACCAAAAGAATAGATTTTTTAGTTGACTACGATATTAAAGGAGGTAAATGGGAAGAAGTTGAAATATCTTTAATAGATGAATAGATCTATTCACGAATCAATGGCAATTTGTTTTAAAGAAAACATAAAAATATACCCAATAATTTACGACAAAACAACCTTTAAGATAGAGGTTAACTACAATGGTAGAAAAAAGGTAGGAGAGAAGTTGTACGGAATTACATCTGATCAAAAGAAAATGCAAAAAAGAATAATAGAATTATACAATGAGTTCGCAGATAAAATACAAAGTAGGGGATAGGACATTTGTCCTGGATAAAAAGTCAATTGTCCGTTCATATGATAAATACTGTCAAATGTCAGATGAAGATTTCTTGGCAGATTTAATAAACATTATGCATTTTGCAGTTTATGTTTGCTATATTAAAAATGTTCCAAGCAAAGAGATACTATCAGATGATGGATTAATACATGAATTAGTTCATTTAATGAAGGATAATACTAGAAAGTATGTTGATTTAAAAAAAATAAGGAAAAACTTTAACAAAACTTTGTGTATTAAAAAAGAAATCATTACATTTCCTAAAATTAATTAGGAAATGCCAACCCTTCATTCTGACAAAGACTTATTTTGGAAATCTAAAGATACCAAACTAGAGATGGTTAAGGAATTTAACAAGGCTTTTTCGATAGATCAAGAGGAAAAACCTTCTCTAACTTCAATAGAAAAATTTCAATTAAAATACAATTTATTAAAAGAAGAGCTTGATGAATATAAACAAGCTTGTGAAAACGAAGACTTAACTGAAGTAACTGACGCAATTGTAGATATGATGTACGTATTGTACGGAATTGTAACTCAGCACAGACTATCTGATCTTATTTATGATTTATTTGAAGAAGTTCATAAATCTAACATGAGTAAGCTCGAAAGAGGTAAGCCGTTAAGAAGAACAGACGGAAAAATACTAAAAGGTTCAGAATACTTTAAGCCAAATCTAAAAAAAATATTAGATGGAAGATATAAATAAATTTATTGACCGTGTTCTTGGATATAAAACATGGTCTGATCAAAGAAAGATAGATACTCTTCTTGAGTATGACTGTAGTATGTATACTAATTTAGGTACGGATTCTACAAAAACACAAGTGCAGGAAACAAAAAAGAAATCTAGAGCTATTTACAGGGCTATTGGTAAAATTGATAAAAAACAAGGAGAAAGTTATTTATGGCAAATGGATAAGTAAGTGCTGATACAAAGAGAAACATATCTTATAAAAACTTTTGATAGTTTACACGACAAACTAAATGACGTGTTTGAAGATGTTTCCGACGGCAATTTTGAGGCTTCTAGAAACAATATTAATTCATTAATATACGACTTGAAAGAGCTTAAAAAAAACACTGAACCATGAGCAAAAAAAGAGTAAGGCTTAACAAAGAAGAGGCAATAGCACTAGGTCTCGAGGTAAAAGAAACTGAAAAAGGAAGGAACACTTTTAGAGCATACATAGGTATTGAAGCTCAACAAAAACTAAACCAAGTAAGGCATCAAGGTGTTTACGAATACTGCAAAGAAAGAGGTATAGACTTCAATAGTGTTAGTCAATATTGGGATAAAACAAAAGAATATTCTGTACAAGTAAGACCAACAATAGTTTCATACAACGATATATCAAAACAGATTATCGAGGAAATGAAATTATACTCCCCGAAATATCCTTCGGTAAAGAGAAAAAAAACAAAAGAACCTCATCTTTTAGTTATTGATCCAGCCGATGTTCATATTGGTAAACTTTCTACTTCTTTCGAAACAGGAGAAGATTATGATTCAGAAATAGCTATACAAAGAGTTCGGGATGGAGTTCAAGGTATCCTGGATAAAACCTCTGGTTTTGAAATAGATAAGTTTCTATTGATAATAGGTAACGATATACTTCATATAGATACTCCAAAAAGACAAACGACTTCTGGAACACCTCAAGATACTGATGGTATGTGGTATGAAAGCTTTTTAAAAGCAAAATCTATCTATGTTGAAGTAATAGAAAAGCTTTTAGCAATAGCTGATGTTCATGTAACATACAATCCAAGTAACCACGATTACACTAATGGATTCTTTTTAGCTGATGTTATTAGCACTTGGTTTAGAGGATGTAAAAACGTAACTTTTGATTCAAGTATAAGTCATAGAAAATACTACAAGTACGGTAACAATTTAATAGGCACAACCCACGGAGACGGTGCTAAAAACAACGATTTACCTTTACTTATGGCTGTAGAAGCAAAAAAATGGTGGTCGGAATCACAGCATAGATATGTTTATACTCATCATGTACATCATAAAAACGCTAAAGATTATGCAGGTGTAACTGTGGAAAGTTTAAGAAGCCCTTCTGGAACAGATAGTTGGCATCACAGAAACGGATATCAACATGCACCAAAAGCAATAGAAGGATTTTTACATCACCCAGAATTTGGTCAAATAGCAAGACTAACACATATATTTTAAAAATGGAAGAAAATTGGTACTTATTATCGTTTAGTTTGAGGTGGCCTCATCAAGGAATAATCATTGGTTATGAACTGTTAATACCAACTAAAAGTGATAATTATTACTCAGTTAGAATTCACCTAGGTTTTCTGTCAATTAATTATGATTTTGGTGATGGAGAGTGTCCTCTTTAGAAAAAAAATAAGTATATTTGCTTATATCTCCCTTAACAGTTTAATTAACTGTTATGTTTTGTTTTCAAGAAAAGCCCTCAAAATATTGGGGGTTTTTTAATTACATTTGTTATATGGAGTTCAGAGATAAAATATTTATAAGTCACAACCCAACAGATGATGATCTAGACCGTATAAAAGAAATACTTGACGGAATAGATCTTGATGAATATTTAAAAGATTCTTTTGTCTATGTAAATATAACTAAACATGAAACTATAGAGGTTATGTCTTTTAATGATTCCTTAGTTTTTGTGGCATCAAAAGAACTTAACTTGAATAACAAAATGTCTATTGAATACATTATAAGAATGGATGAGATTAATCAGAAGTTCAATGAACTTTGTTATTGGGAAAATATAAATGACGTGAAGAAATACATCATTGTGTTGAGTGAAAAAATTACTTCAAAAGAAACAATTAAAGAGTATGCTGATGATCCAATATACTCTGACTCATACGGAAGGGCTGTTGTTCATTTAGTTAAAAAAGGAATAGAAGATTATTTATATTTAGAAGACGTAGATGCGTAGATTTAAGAAAGGAAGGCAAATTACAAGATCAAAAAAAGTAAAGATTGATGGCATACAGTTTCAATCTAAACTAGAATCTCATATGTATTTGTTGCTCAAAGCAAACAAAATAGATAACGGATATGAGTCAACTAAGTTCACAATCATTGACGGATTCATGTTCGATGCTTGTTCTTATGAAAAAACCCCATCAAAAAAATACTTACACGATAGAGGTAACAAAAAAATACTACCAATTACTTATACTCCAGACTTTGTAGACACCCAGAACCCTCCAAGATACATTATAGAGTGTAAAGGGAATCCAAATGAAAGGTTTCCTATGGTCTGGAAGCTTTTTAAGAGGCATTTAACGATTAATAACATTAAAGCCGACCTCTTTGTTCCAAGGAATCAAAAAGATTGCCAGGAGGTTATTAAAATAATAAAAGAAAAGTATTATTAGTCTTCTTCTAAAGGACCTTCTATCCCTAAAAATCTTTGCATTCTTGGGTCTGGATCGTCTTGTAAAAAGTATTCTTCCATTGTTCTCTCTAATCTATCCGCAAACTTATCTAAATCAGCTCTAGGTGCTATAGGATTAAATATAGAATGAATTCTAAGTTGATAAAGAAGATCAGCAGCTTTAGCTACAGCCATTCTCATTTCGTCATCAGGAGCTGTTAAATACCTTTCTTGATTTTTATAATCACCTCTATTTATAACAACAGATCCCTTTTCCCTAAGTCTTTCTGCCGACGTATATCTATTAATGTATTCCATTCCAATACTAATCATACCTAGTCTTTTCACGGCAAAACTTGTGTAATCATCCGCAGACATAGGCTCATCTAGTTCTCTAGATGAAAATTCTCTTGCAATATCTTCTCCATATATTCTATTCACACCAGCTGCAACTAAATCATTCAATAAACCAGGTAATGGAGCTGGTTGAAGTGTTTGTATAGCGTCTTGAATAGTTGATCCCGTCACAGGGTAAGTTTTTCCTGTAGAAAACTTATTATCATAAGTCATAGAGTACTTAGCAAAGTCATCGGTCAAGGATTTTAATTCTGAAAACCCTTTAGCAACACCTTGCAAAGCTCTGTTTCTACTTTCTAAAGTTGGCTTATCTAAACCACTTATCGGAAGTACATCTTGAAGAATTCCTTCCATACCTCCAGTCTTGCGTATATCATCTTCATCTACGCTAAAAAAGGGAATAGCTTGACCTAAAAGACCAGATACTCCTTTTAATGTTGCTACACTTCCCGCATATTTAACTGCGTTAAAAGAAATGATTTCATTTAGCTTCCCTTTCATAAACCTTCTTGCTTCTTGTTTTTGCAATTCAGAAATATTTGGGTCTTGTAAAATAGAAATTTGATTAGAAAAATCAGCTCTAGCGTTAAGCAAAAACTTTTGAAAAGGCATTATCATTCTCATTGCGTTTTTACCTGTGTCGTTGTTGTATATTAGAGCTTCTCCAGACGGATCACTTTGTCTCATAGTTCTATCTATAATTTGATCCGCGTATTTTATTGCCTCAATATCAGGGTTGGCGTTTTCTTTTTCCCAAAAAGAATCCATGTCTGTAACCTTTTCCCCTTTAGAAACTTTATAGTCTAAATAGTGAGCTTCAAAAGCCATGCTTGCAGCAGCCTTATCTGAATTTGCTAACATAAAGTTTAATGACATTTCATTAGACTTGCCTATAACCTCTAAAACTCTATCTATGGTTAACTGAACACCTAATCCTTTTAATGCTTTTCCTTCTTTTTTGCCTAGATTAAGTTGTTTTATATAATACTCAGCAGGCATTGATTGATTTTGATCTATAGCTAGTTGAGAAGCTATAGCATTTCTAAAGCCAGTTCTAGATTTATCATATATATTACCTAATTTTCCTTTCCTGTCAATATATCCAAAAAATCTACCAAATTTATTATTCATGTTAAAAGAACCAGCAGTTGCAGAAAAATAAGTCAAACCTCTTCTTTTTAGATATGACTTAGCCTCAGAGTTTTTAAGTATAGGATATGTACCAGCCCAAGCACTACTAAACTGACTAATTGGTTGCGTCAATCTAGTGAGGGATATGGCAGATACACCTCCATAAGCAGCATTTAAAAACTTTTTCATGGTGTCTTCTGCTTTAACATCCCCTATATCTTTGGCTGATATATTTGACCTTCTAACATCTTCTTTCCACATTTTAGACCTTTTAGAAAAGTTATTTAATAATATGTCTTTAAGAGTCCCGTCTTCAAATGAATTTGTAAACGTAGGGTTCTGTAGTAGGTTGTCTAAAGTTTCATAATGCTTCTTTCCAAGTATTTCCATTTCCATACCGTTCAACTGACCATAAGCTTGATCCCAATATAGCCCTGCATCTAATCTTAAATCTTCACCTAATTTTTTAGGTTTTGTTATGTTCATACCGCTATTTACTGATATTCCATCTGGATTATCTGGTCCAAAATAATCTCCGAACCTTGATCCATCAGCGGCTTTAGACATAAACAAAGGAGTGTATGATCCTTCTTCAAACATATCCGCTTCATGGTCTTCAAAATCATTAATTCTATCAGCAGCTCTTTGTCCTGGCATTACCTCCGCCAATCTATTTATAGCGTTTAAATTAAACGGCAATGCTTTCCCAGAAACATCTTCAAAAGACTTTGCGTCAACAACCCCTAGTCTTTCAACTACTTCTTTGTATAGTCTGTATTTCTCTATAGCAGCTTGTTTTTCTCCTAAAGCTATTTGCTTAGAAGTAAAATTAGATTCAGCATCTTCTTTTCTTTTCTGAAGCTCTTCAGTAATAAGAGTTTTTGCTCTGGCAAACTCAACATCTTGCCCTTCAGAATTCAATTCCCCGCTTCTTCTTTTCAACATACCTAGTATAGACATCTCATAAGAGGCATCTCTTGACGACCTGGGGTTTGATTTATGTTTTGTTCCGTTTTGTTTATTATACGCCTTAACTTCGGATTCGTATAAAGACGTGTGTTGTTCTTTTATTTTACCAATCTTTTGCTTTGCCTCTGAGCTTGATCTTAAGCCTTCTTGTATGAGGTTATGTAAAGGAGCTCCTATCTCAGTGTCTCTTATTAAAGATAGACCCTCAATAGTCATAGTGTTAAATTGAGCTTGATTAGTTAAGATTTGAGATAAGTTGTTATAAAGCTTCAATCCTTTTTCAGTTAAAGATCCGTCTTCATTTAAAACTCCTTTTAAGTTTGATCCAACTACAATCTTCTTTCCAGCTGCATTAGATGATATTTGAAGAGCAATATCGTGCGCATCTAAAATAGCGTCCACCTTTCCAAAAGAAACTTTTTTACCATTTTTAACATCGTCAAAAAACTTTTTTATTTCTGATGATTGTTTTGGTGATAAGTCATTTGCAAAGTCAGAATCTAAGTTAAACGCTTCTATTCTGTTCACTATAGAACCTGTTCTTTCTTGATTTAATTGTTTTTGAGTCTTTTCTATCTTACTTGTTGTTACAACAACTCCACCTTCTTCGGTAACCTTAAATTCACTATCCTGATCTCCTTTAACCTCTTCTACTGGCTTTGTAACTGTTAAATCAAGTTCTGGAGCACTCAACATAGCCTTTACATTTACTATGTCGTTAGATAAGTTCCAGTCTTCTAATTCTTGCCTAGTTACTTCTTTTAAATAATCACTAGCTTTATTCGTGCCTATATTTGACATAGCGTTAAAGTCTTGTCTCTTTTTAACTATACCATCAGCAACAGCTTCAGTATGTAACTTGGCAGCTCTATCAAAAACAGCAGGATCATCACTATTTAAAGTAAAGTTTGTTTCACCTGCGTCAGTTTTTTCTTTACCCATAATCTCTATTGCTTTCCCTAAATATTCTTGCTGAATATTTTGATCTGCAAAGTAGAAAGATAAATCACTAGGGTATTTAGATAAAATCTCTTTTCCTTCAGCCTTTAATTCTATTATGTTTTTTTCGCTTTTCTTTTTTTCGTTATTGTCTGTGTTTGGTGAAGATATATTTGCGTCTTGCTCCTCTATTCTTTTAATAATATTTAAAAACTGTGACTTATCGTTCACAGTCATTCTTTTAACCATGTCGCTTTTTAACTGATCAAAATTACCAAGAACATTATCAGCTTCAATCTGCCTATTTAATAAGTTTTTGTATTTTGAATTACCTTCTAAAGATATTAGTTTTTGCTCAGCATCCTTTTTCATTTTGTTTACTTGAGCATCTATATTTAACTTATTTACAATAGCTTCATTCTCAGAGGGTAGGTTAATATTGTTTTTTACTTGCTGCTCAGCTATTTTTCTAATTTTTTTATTAGTAAACCCTTTAGACATTACACCCATGGCGCCACCAGAAAAAATAGAAACCAAACTAGTTTCACCAACCATTCTTTTAGCTCTTTCGAAATCCCATGTATCAAGACCAAAATGAACGTCTACATAGTAATTACTTAAAGCTATAATGTTTTCTTCAGGAAGCTCTGCTAATATAGCTTTCTTGTCAACATTTAGATAAGAAGCTAATTTACCAGCAATAGTTTCCCTTGTGTCTTTAGCATATGCATCGGCTATTTTTTTTGCGTTTTCCGCTGTTTTTGGTCCTGAAAACTTTTTAACTCCTTTTAGTCCTTGAAAATACTTGAAAGTAAACAAAGAGGTTACTCCTGTTTCTATCCCTGTTTTAAGTAAAGAAGTCATTCTAGATTCAAATCCAGACTGATTTAATGCTTTTTGCTCTTGAGGGGTTAAAGCGTAACCTAGCTCTTGTTTTTCTTTAAGCTCCTTAAGTTTTTCCGCTTGATATAATCTATCTCCACCATATGTACCAGCTGCTGTTGCTGATAGCCCTACTCCTGGATTAGCTATAAAAAGACCAGTATAAACTAAAGAATTAGCAACTGGTTTTGACATTTTAGTAACCGTTTCTCCTATGCTTTGAGAGTCAAAAATATCTCCTTCATACTCTGGTTGATACTCTTTCCTAACATGTTTCACTAATTTAGGATCTAGTACACTACGCATATTGCTAATAGCACCTAATCCTATGTTACCGTACATAATCTCCTGAGCAGTAGATTCTGGAACACCTAATCCCACTAAACTATCATAACCTATGTAAGACATGTTAGATGCAAGCTCCCAGGCGGAAAGACCAAACTCAGTAACAGTACCTTCTATTATCTCCGAAGTTTCTGAAAACCAATCTGTAATAGAGTTATCAAACCCTAATATTCCTTTATTGTCATAAGCCTCTTGAGTTCTCATTAAATCTTTAACTTGAGACACTTGATCGGCTAAAAGACCAGCTGTTTTTGGGTCTCCTATCTCTATACTTACTTTTCCTTCACGAATTCTTTGTATCATTTGGTAATCATACATCATCGTACTAATCTCGTTTACTGTAGATGGCTGACCGTTTATCTTAATTTGCTCTAAAGGGATATCTCCAATCATCAATCCTGCCTGTGAAAATTCATTTAATGAAACTGGGTTGTTTAAATCAATTTTCTTATAAGCACCAGAAGTTCTCAAAGAATTACCTAACTTAGAAGAAGCTATTTTTCTTCTTGTGTTAAAAGACTCGTTTATGGTTTTTAGTTTTTTTAACCCCTCTTTTCTGTTTCTTAACTTAGCTTTTGTCTCTATTTGAAAGGATGGGTCAAGGCTAGGAAAATTAGGTAGCTTTTGTTTTCTTACCATTGTGTTGTCTTGAGCAACCTTTGTACCTTCTTCAAACAAGTCTTGCTTGTATTGCTCCATCTTATCTTCACTTAAAGACGCGTCTGCTCTCTGTATGTCAAATTTCCACAATTCTTCTTTAAACGTTCCTCTATCAAAATAATCGTTCACCTTTCTATCACCTCCTAACAATCCAACAACAAAATTAATCTCATTCATAGAAGGAGTCATTTCTTTGTTGTAAAGATTAGATATGGTTTCAGGTAAATCTTGACTAGAAGTGCTTTTTAATATGTTTTTTTGATAAGAAAGATTTTCAATTTCAGAACCTTGTATAAAAGAAATCATTTCTGAATATCTTTGTTTTTCAAGTTCGTCTGGATCAGCGCCAGGATTAACTAATCTTAATTTATCTTTGTAAGAAAAAGCACCACCATCAGTAAACATTGAGAAAGACTTAGTTCTTCCATCTGGTCTTATTATAGTTATTCCATCTGTATCAACATCTTCAGAGCCTATACGAGCTTTAACACCATATTGAGACAATGTATTGTTTATTGTAAGAGCAGCGTCTTCACTACTTAAACGAAAAACCTCTAAAGGTATACTTTCTATATTTTCTTGGTAAGAGATATCTTCATTAAAATATCCTTTGAAATCCACAGAAGATTCCCCATTTACCAAAGTTGAGTCTAATTCCGTACTCTTTACTTTGTTTTTGAGGTTTAGATTTTTTTTTTCTGTATCTAATAAAGTAGAATCTTTTAAAACCTCGTCAACAGGGTCAATATCTACTTCCCATGAACTATATAATTTATTCACTTCTTCTTCTCCTGGAGTCCTTCCTTCTGCAAATCTATAGGCTCTACCTATCATGAATTTAATCCTGTTATCTTCAGCGAACTGAGTGGCTTCTTCATCACTAACAGACGATCCTTTAGACTTATTATAGTCTATAAACCACTGTTTAGCCTTAGACTTGTCTAGTTTTTTCTTTGGAGGATCTGGATCTTGAGTTTTATTATTGTTAGAAACATCTGATTTTTGATTATTATCAGTTTTCTTTTCTTCAACTAACTCTTCTTGATTGTTCACAATCATAATTAATTTTTAAAGTTTATGGATTTGACGACTTACTTAGCTTACTTTGCATTTCTTTATTAAGACTTAAACTAGCTTCATGTAAAGCAAGTTTATGTCTAGGGTCGTTTGCACCGTAATTTAAGTTATTAAAATAAGCTTTCCATTTTGGATTTTTATATAATTCGTTATAAAGATCTTGAGTAGCATCCCCTATATCATCACTAAAACCTATATCAACATAACTTCTTTGACCTTTAACCGTTACTTCAGAACCTTTAGCTCCTCCTGATTCTTTTGTATCAACTGTTCCGTAATTAGCGTTTCCAGTTAAAATAACCTTTATATTACCGTCCTTATCCTCAGCAGTATAAAATCCGTTAATATTTTCAAATTTTGCATTGGTAAAAGTACTTACTTTTAGTGTTGAAGCTAATTATTTCATTATTCCACCTCCAAGACTTACAGATCCTTGTTTGTGTAATGGATATTTTTTTGGATCACCTAACTCAGATAAGCTGCTAGGAAGTGTTACTCCTGAACCAGTTACACCTTCATTACTTAATGAAGTCTTCATTAAGCTTATATCTCGGGTATATAGTGGCTGACCTTGTTCATCTACTTTCCCAGCACTAGCTATTTTATTAGAGACTTCAGCTGCAATCTGCAGTTGCCCTAAGAAAAGGTTACCTGTTTTTGGTTTAACCTCACCTTTTAAATAAGTAGTTGCCGCAGCAAAATCAAAATTATCCTCAACTTTTTTAGTGCCTGACTTATAACTTCTATCTTTATAAACATCACTGTCAACATCAATAGCTGCCATAAGTTGATTTCTATAATGAGATTTAACAAGCTTTAAAGTTTCTTCACTTAATGAAGAATTACCCGCAGAGTCAAACTCCATAGTTAAAGGGTCTTTTGTGAAAGTTAAAGGAGTTCCTTTTTTTGTATTAGGGTCATAATCAAAATAAACACTAGAAGGAAATCTTGACTCCCACTGATCTTTTGTTAATGATTTACCTCCACCAGAGTGAAAAGGCGCTCTAGCACCTAAAACATCATAAGCATATGATAAATAAAATTCATCACTTTTTCCGTTAACCTCTGTTTCTAAAACTTTTGAAACTCTATTTACATCAGCTGGATCGCTAATTCTTCCTAATATATTTGTTCCGTTACTAGTTCGTTGCATATTTTGATATCCAACAACTTGCTGTATGCCATTTGCGTCTGTGTAAACAAAATTTTGATCACCTAAGTTTTTAGCCCATTCAGCTACTGCTTTTTTATCATCAACCTTTTTAATTGTAATTTGATTTGGGTCTACATGGTTTCTAACTGGCTTTAATATACTAGACGTTTTTATTATGTCTTTGCCATCTCCATCTTGGCCCTCTACATATTCAAAGACAGTTTTCATATAGGCTTTATCGTCTATAATTTCAGTTGAATAATTAGATTGAAGATTTCTTTTTTGTCCAGTCTTAGGGTCATAAACTTTAAGACCTGTAAGAGTAGCGTTTACGTTTTTAAACCAAGTAGAGGTATATGTATCTAAAGAAAGTTGAGATAGTTCACCTTTGTCTATTTGCTTTTGCATTTCATCGATTCTGGATTTTGTCAAAGTAGGAATCTGCCCCACCATTTCCATTTCAGAAGTTAGAGCCTGAGATCTTGCAATAACATCAGCTCTAGATATCTCTCCTTTTCTGTTCATTTCATGAAGTTCTGCAAGCTTAGTTCTTGTTTGGTTTCCCATACCAGCCCAATACTTATCCATATCTTGAATACCAGTAGCTTCAAAATTAGTGGCTTTACCCAACACCTTTAGTTGTTGAGCTCTTTCATCTCTAACCTCTTTTCGTATTTGTTGTACTTGCGCTTGGCCTTGTAAGTAAAGATCAGCCACAGAACCCATTTTGCTCTGTACTGGTTTTACTAAATAACCCCCTCCGTATGCCATATTATTTTATTATTTATTAACCTGTGAATAACTGAAACATTTTCATTGGGTCTTTACCATCTTCCGCATTTGCCATTTCTTGGCCAGTACCAGCAGAAACCAATGTTTTTGAGAAATTAGTTATTGCGTCTGACTTCATTTGTTCTCCAGCAGCTACTTGAGCTTGTAGACTTTGAACTTTATTAAAATCCCTTTGCTCTTGCATGCCTCTTCTCATTTGCTCATCTTGAACTCTAACCTTATCAGCTTCAAACATTTGTTTACCCATGCTTCCATATAACTGTTGCTCTTGTTGACCCGTCTGTTCTTCTCCAGCAGTTAACATTGCTAACATGTTTCCAGCGTCTCCTCCTTGAGCAGCTACATCAGCAAATCTTTCTTTGTTTTGTTGTATTTTATCTAAAGCTTGTTGCTCCAACTCTAAAGAAGGTTTTAATGTATCCGCAGCTCCTGTAGATAAGTCTTGCCATTGGAACTGGTCTAATTTTCTTTTACCTTCTGCAGCAGCTTTTGATCCCCCTATAAAGTTCATAACAGAACCAGCTGCTCCAGCTACTAGTCCCAAAGTTGTTAATAAAGCCATTTTTTTATGTTTTTTTCGTTATACAAATATACAAATTTTACATATAACTCTTGATGACTTCGCTGTTCACAGCGTAAAGTTCAACAAAGCCTGTAAAGTTGTTTGTTAATTTTATTGATGAATAATATCCTCTTAATCCAAACGATTCCGATCCTGCGTTTTTAGCTATAAAACAAAAATCATTTACACTTGGAGTGTTAGATGATTCAGCCGTTGTTATAACATTGTCTGTTATTGCGTCAATTTCACCTATCTCTAATGAACTACCGTCATTGTAAAACAATACATCTCCTCCTACACCGTCAGTATTATTGGCTGAAATCTGTGCAGGAATAGTATTTGTAAATTGATACTGATTAGAAGCAGGAATTGCTTGTAAATTACCTATACCTATGATAGAAAGCTCATTGAAATCTAAAATATTACTAGAATTTCTTCTAATGTAAGCGTATTTAATACCCTCTTTATCTTCAAATTTTTGATTAGAAGAGCCTCCAATAACTCCAGATTCTATATCTGAGTTTAATGTAGCGTACCAACCTGAGTTGTTAGACTCTAGCCCTACTGTTTTGAAAACCTTAACAGTAGATGGATCTTGATTTGCCGAGACAGTAACATTACATCCATAAGTATTTCCGTAAAAATTTGTCCTAACATCATTAGAATCATGTAAGTAAATATTACCGTTTTTAAAGGTATAAAAATTATTACCTAACCTATCCATCCACTCAGGTTCATATGAGTGAAAAGAAGTCCATCCTTTGTTTATTTCATCGTATGTTATTGTTGTTGCCATTAATCGTCTATTATTCTAGGCCAATCTAAACTATTGTTTGGATCAAACCCTAAGTTATCTAAAGCCTTAGTTACGTGATATAAGTAATAATACTCCCATTTATCAAACCTTCCTGTAAGCGGAGCTGGTTTAAACGGAGCTTGAGAGTCATCAGGTGTTCCTGATCCAATCGTATCTTCTATATCATACTCAAAAGTGAATGTACCTCCAGAGGCGCTTAAATCACTTAATCCATTAGTTCCGCTATATTGCCCAGTTCCTGTCTCGACAGCAGTCATTAAATCTTTAAAGTCTCCAGAACCGTCTACTTGAAAAACTATACCTCTATAAAAAGTAGAGTTTGTAGAATTTAATGTAGACACTCTAGATCTTAAATTTGCTACATCCGTATTATAAGTAGATGTTCTAGTTGTGTTTATATCCCAACTACCTCCATGGTAAACAGTACTCGCTTCATCTTGGAAAATCATAAAAATAACATTTTCAGCATCGCTAGGAAACGAGTTTAAACTTC
>Ga0208793_1000859_pt1 | contig 18963 bp, 37 predicted proteins | sample 17_taG_FD_184092 | JGI IMG/M metagenome (GOLD analysis project Ga0208793, IMG submission 184092) | Marine viral communities from the Subarctic Pacific Ocean - 17_ETSP_OMZ_AT15314 metaG (SPAdes) (version 2) | ecosystem: Environmental > Aquatic > Marine > Oceanic | place: Pacific Ocean | collected...
ATAACGATCCAGCCGTAACTCACATGGTTGTAGGACAGCCAGCAGAAGTACACAACGACTGGGGTGCCGTAAATAATTATGATGCACCTGTGATAGAACTGCTTGAATCGATGCGTTTAGGAGCCATATGGCGAAAGAGTTTTAGCGAAGACTCGCCACCCAAGCAGATATTTTTTAGACCAAGATCCAAATTCCAGTTTCCCATTTTAGTTGTACGCAGGCAAGGTGATAATTCTGTACCTAGAGAGTTCCTTGAGCCTATGATAGGTAATACTAAATTTATACGCAAGTTTTATAGGTCAGTGGGTGCAAATGATATTATTAATTGGCCAGGCGACGATGAGGGATTGAAAGATGCATTCAACACAATTATCCAACGAAGAGATTAATAGAAGATGTCAAGCAATGCTAGAAGGTAAGTGTGTTCATTGTGGCGGTCTACTACCAAGACATATTGGTTTATGTTTCAAGTGGACTAAACAATTCGACTTGCCCGGTATTGAAAGTGTTGCAGATTACATAGAGAGGACAGATGAAACAGGATAGGTACAACAAACTAGTAGTATGCGGTTGTTCTGTATCAGATAGGACCAGAGTAAGGTATGCGTATGGGGACCACCTAGCGGCTAGTTTAGGAAACATAGAATATTTGCATTTGGCGGGCGGTGCCGGTTCAGACAAACGTAACATACGGTTACTAGTACAAGCAATACAACGTGGAGAAGTAGATAGCAATTCATTAGTGTTGTTTCAGCCTGCTGAAGTTATTAGGCGTGAGATTCCTAGCCATATCTCGGAAGAATATTATCAAGAACACGTTGCAGGTGTTGATGAAAAAAACAAAAAACATTTAGGTGCAACACCTGTGTATGATAAAACTCTAACAGGACAAATAGTTGCTAGGTTCAAATTAGACAGTTACCATTGGCAAACAGATCCATCAGACAGAGCAGTACAGTTGGCATACCAAGAAAATCCAGGTTGTTTGAATGGTATATATGATGCTGAAATGCTCAGTGTGTATTGGTATATGCTTGAAGCCTTGTGTGAAAATAAAGGCATAACATTTGTTGTCGTAGAGGACTGTAACAGAGGTTGGCCAGCAGAAATTTTTGACAATTACGGTGACGTGATTAAAGAAGAATACTACAACAAAGACAATTGGGTAAACATGGATGATTTTATAACTCCCATACAACGTAGCGAAATGTTTGCATTAGATCCACCTAGGGATATTACACATTTTAATAGAGAAGGACACATATTCGTTGCAGATGAGTTAGAAAAATTACTAAGACAACGAGGAATAATATAATGGAAGCCTGGATACTAAGCAACATATTATTAAGTAAACATATAGTAGCAGATTACTATGTGCAAATGAACTTTATGTTTAAAGGTAAACACCAATACGGAGCCTGGGGAGGAATAGCACATTCCGGTATACACGGAATACTAACAGCATTGTGCTTTATACCGTTTGTAAGCGTCTCTAGTGCGTTTATGTTGGGTTTACTGGACTTTATACTACATTATCATATAGATTATGTTAAAAGTAACTACAGTATTCGTAACCCAATGCAACCAAACGAACATAGGTATTGGATTGTACATGGAACAGATCAACTGCTCCATATACTAACGTATGTATTTCTTGTTTGGTTATTCGTTAAAGAGATTGTCTAAGTAACTACCTGAGGCATCTTTCAGTACAGCCTTTGTTGCATCAAGATCAATAATAATCTCAATCAACTTAATGTCTGCATTAAGTCCTAGCCTTTCAATGTAGCGATCAAGATTCTCATAGTCAACGCCGTTTTCTAGCATGTCACTAGATACCTGGTATTTTGTCTCGTCTGCAAGAGTGAGGAATACACTATCCAACAGTTCGGGTGGGACCGAACTGGGTTGAATAGATTTTATAAGGTTGTGGGTGGCCTTTAGTTCTGACTGTTTACCTTTACCAAGAATTACTACCTGTGGTGTAACTTTCGCCACCGCTTACTCCTTTAAGAATGTTGTTTACTTACTATTTATCGCTTTAATCGGCGTCTTTTGGAGGCCTGCCTGGACCTCTTTTTGGCTTCAGTGATGGATCAAGTTCGTATGCTTCTGCTCTCTTGGCTCTAGATTCTGCCAATAAGTTTTCTGCATCTTGCTCCATTAATTCTGCCTGCAATAACATTCCCTGGGCTGGATTCTCCGCTGGCGCAACTGTAGTTGTATCTACTGTTGAAGGATTAACCTGTGTTGTAGCCGGGTTTGATTCATTAAGATGACCTGGATCTGTAACTGGTGCTACTGGATCGTTAGTAATCTTTTTGATTTCTGCATTAACTTCCGCTAGTGCAATGGCCTGTCCTGGCATAGGTGTTAGAGTAACCATTCCTACTGGAACCTTTTGCAACTTCTTGTTGAAATGCAAATAGTTTAATAAGTTTTCACCATTAGTCATTTGTCTTCGAGCCATTACGTTACTAACATCACCTGTGGCCTGTGCTTCTGCACTTGCTACTGTTTCCATTAGGTCGTCATGATCTCTTTCTGCTAAACCTTCGCTTAACACGATCAAACAATTTTCTGGTTCGTTTGGTACTTCTCTAAAAACTACCACGCATGGCTTTTCGCCATATTTTCCCACGTGTTTCATTATGTCTGCCATAACTATTCTCCTGTATCTGGAGCGTCTCCTTCAGACTCTTCATCACCTTCTTCTGCCGCCGCTTGTTGTTCAGCAACATACGTTAAGAATGTGTTAAGTTTGTCAAAAATTGCTCCGACTTGTGTCATCTCTGCACCTCTGAATGCACCACGTTGACTAGACAGATCTACTATTTGTAGTAATGTCTGTAAGTCTTGAAGTGAAATGCTTTCTGGTTGCTGAGCATCTGTTCCTGCATCTGTTCCCTCAGGTGCTTCAACAACTGATTCTTCTGATACGTTTGTTTCTTCTGCTTTTGCCATTTTGTAGTACTCCTTAAATGTATTAATTAATGGTATGCTTTTATTTACTCATAAAGGTAAATGCGGCACGTTTTTTCTGGTTAGTCTTTGTCGACTGGTTTAATTTTACTTTGTATGTCTAAGATTTTTGATTGGGGTTTTGCCTCCCTTCTCATCTCCTCAAACATTAATTGGAACCTTAATGATTCATCTGTAGTAGCAAAGTAAACTACTAAATCTTCTTGTGGATAATCGTTACCTCTAACAAAGAAAGGCATAGTTGCATGTTTTCTAACAAACTCTGCTTCAGCATGGCTAACAATATACTTGCTATTTAGGAAAACAATCATTGCATCAGTGTTGGCTAATGCTTCAAACTCTCTAAGAGTTAGTTCAACCTCTCTTCTCACTTGTCGGTTCCTTGTAGGGCCATTTGCACTCTAGCATTTTCAAGTTCATCTTCACTATGAATTTTGATGTTATCAATCTTTCTAATCTCAGTGATTTGATCAACTTCATTCTCATAAGAAGTACGAACTAACATACCTTCTTCACACAATTTTTCTAGCATGGACATAGGTACAAGCAAATCTCCGTAAGCCGATATCCGTGCATAAGTTTTCTTTTTAACTGCCATTACTTGTTCCTCTCATATGGTACGGTTAGTCCGAATGGTGATTGTGGTGTTCTACCACCGTAGCCATCGCCGTGTACAATAAACAATGTATCACAGTAGTTCTCATCTCCCCAACTGTCCCAAGGGTAGCCGTCTGTGAACATTACAAATTTCTGTGGCACAATGCCTTCTTCTTTGAAGTAGTTCCAGCAACACATAAAGTCTGTGCCACCGCCGCCACCAAGTTCATAGTCCATAAACTCTTCCATGTTATGTTCTGTAAACACAACAGGATTATGTACTTCAGTATCAAAGCAGAACAAATGTATTCTAAAGTTTGTGTACTGCTCCATGATGCCTTTTACTTCTGATAGCATCTCACGAGCCATATCATCTAAGATAGAACCGGACATGTCTAAAGCAAGAGCAATATCAATTGTTTGCTCGTAGTCCATACCAGGCAAATATATGCCTGAGTCCATACCTTTTCTGCTTGGAGTTTGGAAAGTGTAATCACTCTTGATCACTGATTGTATTTGCATAGCAAGTAGTTCTTGCCATTCAATTTGAGGATTAAGTAACTCGTCTACAAGACGTTTAACACCACTTGGTAAGTTACCAGCACCGCCAGACACCTTAGCAGATTGTAATACTGCTGACTGCATCTCGTTCTTAATTTGTTCTTTCTCTTCGTCTGTGTACTTGATAGGTCCTTGTGAACCATCGTTACCAGGCTCACCAGGTGCGGCACCTGTGCCTTCTTCGCCATTGCTGTCACCATCTAAGTGCATGTCTAACGTAGACATATCAATTACACGACCTTCTTCTTCCGCTTGACGGAACAAGTCATCATACACTTCTAACCAGTGCATACTTCTGTATTTGTAATCATGACATATTTGAACTAGGTCTATTTTCTTACCTAAGTTTGCTTCGATGAGGTCGTTGTTAATAACATAGTCCTGCGAAATGTTTGCTAGACGAGGGTCTCTCATTCCTAGTTGGGTCTTATCCATATGGTCATAAACGCAATGTAATGACTCGTGCCCAACTAGGAACACCACTTGCTCTTCGTCCTTGGCTTGCAATGCCGCTACAAAATCTTTATTGTAGTAAAAGTTCTTGCCGTCGGTTGCGGCAGTAGGACACCATGCACTAGCATCAATGAACTTTAGTCGGGTTGCTATTGTTCCAAAGAACGGAGCGGATATTAATAGTTTAACTCTTGAACGAATTAAGTAGTCTAATACTTCTGCATCAGACTTTGTAGTAGGTTCCCAAGTAACACCAGGCAATGCCGTATCGTCTTGGCTTCTTTTTGCTACATCTGTTGTCATAAAAACTCCTACCTTTTTATAATTTATACAAGTATTATACTTGAATTTGCCTGTTTGTCAACCGTTAAAGTGACCCAAATCCCACCTTTATCGCAGGATTTGGGCATTCTACCGAGGGTACGCCGCCCTCTCATCATGTACCTTCCCTACTGTTTTCGGGGGTTACATCTTGTCCAAAAAGGTGAGTACCCCCGGAGGGGTACTCTTTATCACCGAGCTCTAGTTTTGGTAGGAGGAGTAGGTGCTCAGTGGTAAACATTTAGACGATGTACTTAGTGTATCTTTCAGAGAACACCTTGTACACGTCTTTGTCTAAGTCCGTTCTAATGTTAAAACGGATGCCGTAGTCTGTCATAATAGTCTTGAATAACAGTACTACCATTTCAGGATCGAAGTTATCATATGCAAACCTAACAGCATTGTTAAACTTCTCTTTGAAGTCACCCTTAGTACCGTTCTCTTGGTACATTTGGTTAACTTCGTAAGTGAGACCTACCACTAGTGAATACTTCGCACTAATCTCACTTGATAATTTAGGGTCCAGTTTCTTAACTTTGCCATCTAGAATGCTTTCTGGATTAGGCATAGTACCTGCTATACGTCTGTGTTCAATGAACTTAGCCGCCATACCTTCGCCAACTGCTCCGGCAATCTCTGCCTTCTGCTCAAACACATCAGCCTGTTCAAATCCATCAATAGCCAACATGCCTGACACAACATTCCAAGAACGCGGTGTAGCAAATGCCTGTGAACTAGTCTTAGGATCGAAGTCAAACAAGTCTTGCTTCGCATATGAAAGGTAACCAACTACGTCTTGGTGTACACCATTTTTAAGTGCCCAAGTTAACCAGTCACCAAAGTCAACAGTCATATTCAAATGACGGAATCTGTTTGCCAACGGAGCCGGCATCCTGTAAGTAACACCTCTATCAGTGTCACGGTTACCTGCCGCAATAATTCTAACATTTTCAGGAAGAACATATTGTCCAATACGACCATTCAATACCAACTGGTATGCCGCCGCTTGTACACTTGGAGGTGCTGAGTTCAACTCATCTAAGAACAATACAACATAGTCATACTCTGCCGCTTGTTCTTCTGTAGGAAGGTCAGCCGGTGGGCTCCATTCCATTTGGTTGTTCTCAGGATTACGGAAAGGATAACCTCGTAGATCAGTTGGCTCCATAAGAGCGAGACGCATATCGATAACCAAACAGTTACCCATATCTTCAGCAATCTGCTGAACTAGTTCTGATTTTCCTATACCTGGTGCACCCCACAAGAATAGTGGTTGCTTCGCTAACATGGCACGTTTGGCTATGCTACCTGCTTGTGATGTTTTGACTTGTAAGTCCATATAAACTCCTACCTTTATATATTTAATTTATGCAACTATTATAACAGTTAGTTGCGGTTTGTCAACCGTTTTTAGATGAAACTTTAACGGAATATTGCTTTTCAAATATCTTCCGTGCATCTTCAAATGTGTGAAGTGCTTCTCCGTATGCAGAACGCTCTTCGTGATTCATGATACGCCATGCTGTGAAGTTATCATCTACAGACTTGTTGGTATCATACTTGAAAAAGAAATCTTTATTGCTTATTATTGGTGACATTTTCCCCTCTTTTTTTGTTTCTTGCGTATATTATAGCAAAAAACCCGCATAAGTCAACCTATATCGTGCCCTTGTGTACATTTTTGCGTACAACCTGATGTATTTGTACGCCTGTTTGTACGTTAAAATGACGTTTAATGAGCCTTAAATCATAAAAAAAGAGGGCATAAAGCCCTCTTTTTAGTAGGTATAATACCTAATTAAGCAGACGCCATAGCTCTGTAACCTGCGGCTACAACTTTTTTGCTTGGAGTTCCAAGTCTATAAACGTTTCTAACTCTGCCTTTAGTATCCTTAACTGTGTTAAGGAAAATAGCATGGCCTTGAAACCTTAATGCTTGGATAATTGCTTGTGGATTACCTGCACCAAAATAGCTCGAAATCTGAGCTGATGATAAGGTTCTTCCTTCTTGTAGTGCTGAAAGCACTTTACTTTGTTTAGTCATTATGACCTCTCTTTAGTTAAACAAAACACTAGGATTATTCCTAAATGTTGCAACTATTATAGCATCTTTATTCTGTTTGTCAACCTTTTTTTGTGTTTGCTAGGAAAGTAATTAGTTGTTTAGTTAATTGCTGTACTCTAGTTTCTATGTAACTAGCATGTTCGGGATATTGTTCTGCAAGTAGTTGTACCTCAAAACAAGCATCATGTACATCAGATACTTTATCGTCCTTTTTGAACTCTTCCCGCACTTCGAGGAATATTTTATCAAGTACTTCGTCAGGCATAACTTTGAAGAAGTTGGTAGTATCGAAATTAGGATCTTCAATCATACCTTTCACACCATCTAAATCAAATGTAAACTCTTTTACTTCATATCCTCTTGTGTCTATAGGAAGTTCTGGTGGTGTCCATTTTGTCATTTGTTTCTTATTCTTCTTTGGAAATTGTAATATCTTACCCATTATAAATGCTCCGTATAAAGTTTTAAGTCACTATTATTTAGCCTAAACCAAGCGGCGTCATTGTCGCTATAGAAGGTTGCTAGTTTTCTACCTACATAGTATGGCCACACCATATGCATGTCTAGAAGTATGTATGCTTGATGGTTAACATCACCTGTTATATGGTATGTGTGAGCGTCGTAGACACGTTGTAACAGGTTGTTGCCTACACCTGTAAGTCTTAGTCCGTGTGGCTCACCGTTCTTGTGTCTAAAGTTAACGAACATCATTTTATAGAATTCTATATCAGTAAGGCTATCACCATACTTCTTTTCCATTAATGGTTTCGCTTCTTTAAGAATAAGTTTATGTAGATCGCTCATATGCTTCTAATCACTATCTTGCCGTAAACGTCCATAACAACATTACTGCAATCTATGTCGTATATAACTTCCATAACTATATCAATCATACGTTGACTGTTACCGCAAATAATTGTAAGTGGGACTTGTTCTTGATTAAGTAGTATAAAGTTTTCAACTAGCAACGGCACTTCATGATGTCTCTTGCCGTGTAGATCTAATGTCATTATATTAGAGTGGCTAGTTTCCAAATACATGCAAAGAGAGAAGTAAGTAGTACTAAAAATACCCAGCCTATGTGGAACTTGGTATGTAATATCTTATCAACCAACTGCCTCATTCTTTCTCCGTTACTACTTCCCCGCCGCTCATTCTTAATACTTGGAACTTATCCGTGTCAAACATTTTATTTAATCTTGCCGCCAAGTTAAATGCATGTCCGCTGTTACTAAATGATACTTTTTTGTATTTTGGGCCTGGATAACTAACTAGAGTATTCTGTGTTCTCAAGTTAATTGGGTTACCATCGTAGAATACTGAAAAAATTGCTTCAGCAACTAACACTTCTTCTGCTTTGTAAGTGTGCTTGTTGACTGCTTGTAACAGTATTGTTGGCTTGGGTCTACTCATGTGTGTCTCTCCATATCTTTAAAACTACACATGTATTTATCAAAAAGTACGCACTTAAAGGCGAGACCCTACTTGTAAAACCACTTGTATTAAATCCTCATGACTGTTAAATGATATAACACAATGTTGCTTTTCATACCATGTATCAGATCTGTAATCTTGGTCTTTATGACCTATAAAATACCAACCCCACGGTTCTTTTGCTATTAGATTTATTTCTTCTACTTCTTTCAGCCCTATGGAATAACCTGGTAGTGTATAATCATACCTGCCCTTGAAGTTATACCTGCCTATTGCAGGATTCTTAAAATCCTCCGCCATCCATGTCGCCTTCTTGAGGTGAATTTTCTACCTCTTTTGCTGTCTCATGGACAACTGTTATAGACTCTTGACATGCTTCTATCAGGAAGTCTATATTAAATGTAGCACTCTCCTTACCTTGTTGCTTCATACTATAAAGCAAGGCAAGTAGTTGCGTTCTGCGGCTAGCCTGAGACATCAGTTCCTTTCCTCTTTTGTTTGTTAAGGAATCTTAGTTGTTGTCTCATCTCCATCTCAGTTTTAAATGGGCCTGTAAAACCATATTTTAATAACGTTGCAAGTTTAGGACCATTTGCTTGTTTCCAACCTTTTGCAAAGTTAATGCAATAGTATCCTGCGGCGTAGTATACTTCGTTACCTTCTATTTTAGTGTACAAAGGTAACTTAGGATTGTAGTCTGGGTGATCTTCTTCTACAGCAAAAGGTAACTCATAGTCTACAGCATAGCCGTTGATATAATATGTATCTTGTCGCTGATGACTTTCAGTAATTTGCTCTGAGAACAATTTAATGTTACCAAAGTGTTCACTTGCTTCTGATTCATCTTCAAACTTCAGTAGTTCTTTACCTGTGATGTACACATACTTTTCCTGTACATCTTTATTAAGAATACCTAATTTATTTTCGCCTTGTTTAACTAGCCATGCTACATCAGAAACCTGTTGTAGTCTAGTTACTTTTGGGTCTACTTTCTTTCTTCCCATGTTGTGTCTCCTGTCTGCTAGGACTTTTTATATAATCATCTCTACTCATTGGTCTCCGTTCTCTGGACAACCACGGTGGCAAAGTTTCACCGTCTTGTGCAATTGGTCTTACATAAACCTGATCGTCTACTCTTTCGAATATACTTGCAGTCTTACCACTCCAACCATGTTGCAAAATCCATTGAGCCTTTCTTGCATCATCCCAGTAGTCTCTACTCACTGACTTCGATGCCTTTTGTTGAAGGCCCTGCTGAAATACTATATGAAGTAAATGCATCACTATTTATAAAGTCGAGTATCTTTTGCTTAGATACATCACCATAGTTCATTATTTTACTTTCATACGGTACATCTACTTGTACTGTCATTCTAATTGTGTCGCTCCCTACATTATCGTTTGTAGGTACGCCACCACACTTATTTAATTCTTCCATTTAATCATGTCCTATATGCACACCAAAAAAGTATCCTATTGCTAATGATATAGGCACAATGACTAATAAGTCCATTAGCCAATGTAGTGCGATTGCTAATGATATTATCTCTTTCCATTGCAATTGGCATACATCTTTCCAGTGTTTTATTCTGCTTAACATATTAATCTCTTGCCACAAATGTTAATTCTTGTTCCCAATTAAGTTTGTTACTCTCATAACTAGGACTATTCATTTGTGATATAATAAGTCTACCACCATCCATGTCTAGTCTAATGCTGTCAGTAACAAAGGTACCTCCATTCACATCATGCACCACGGCTTCAATGCCACCGCTCTTGTCTTCTGGGTGTAAGTTTTTAATTAAGAATACTAATTGCTCTTTGGTCATTATAATTTTATTGCTAGTAATGTTAATATTGCTATCAACAACACGTTAGTAAGAAAGATGCCTATGGCTAATATTGTATGATACCATATCCATCTAGTTTTGTATGCATTCTCAATCGTTATCTCATTAGGATCTACATCATCCTGCATCATGTCGATAACGACTGTTTCTTTTTTAATAGGCTCTGGCTTCTTCCAAAACTTAGTTGTAAAGAATTTAGTTAGCCAATCCACTTTCATCCTCGCCGTATCGTCCTCTGTCCTCATTCCCGTCATAATTTAATTCGGTCATGCTTTTTTGTTTCATTCGTTGATCCATATTAGCATCAATGAGTTCTCTATACTTAACCTTGTACTCACTGTTATCAACTTCTTCTCGATATTTGTTCTTGTACAAAATAAGTTCTTGTTCTAACATCGCAATTTTTTGTTCTAATTGCGTAATATAGTCTGCTGTCATTTCCTTTCCTTAGGTTGTTTGTATACCACTATTTAGTATCTCGGCATAATCGTTAGGTGTCTCACTCATCCTTACCAAGTTATGTTTTGCACAGAACTTCATAAAGTGAATACCTACATTGTTTACTGTAGGTGCCGCCTTTGCTTCTTCTATAACTGCTTTACACTTTGCTTTAATGTCATCAGGCTGTAGTGTTAAGTCAATTAATATCTTGTTACGCTCAAAGTCATCAATAACTCTGTGCTCTTGTTCTTCATGATCAACCCAACGTTGTAGCATAAAGTTATTGTAATTAAAGCCTTGTGTAGCCATGTCTTCATATGCTTCTAGCATACCTGTCTTGTTCTTACTGCCTTTCTTTCTAGCACCAGGGTATGCACTAAACACATTGTCTGAACTATCACCACGCACACACTTTTCAAACAATATCCAACTAGGATCAGGCAATGCCTTCTCTTCCTTAGTCTTTTTATCTATAACTCTCTTACCAGTCTTAGCATCAATAAAGCCATCTAGGCTAACAATTTGATCTGTTGTGCCGTTGTACTGCATGACATTAGGAGCCATCAACTGATAAAAGTCGCTGTCAGTACTAACAATAATATGATTATCATCTGGGTGTTGCTGTATCCAAGTAGCAATCAAGTCATCTGCTTCGCTCTCAGCCTGTCTAATGACTGTTACATTAGTCTTATCCTTAAAGAACTCAACCATGTCATTATATGCTTCAAAGTATAACTCATCGTCTTCTTGTTCACGAGGGGAACGTTTATCCATTGTTACCTTACGATTTGCTTTGTAAGGTGTATAAAAGTCTTTACGCCATGAACGTCCTTCTAAACAAAACACAACATGGGAGCCGTTAAAGTCTCTCCATACTTTCTTAAAACTATTGAACATGATATGCATTGCCATACCAATTTTCATGTCAATGTCTTTGCCGTGTCCAACATGCTTTGCTCTAAAGAACATGTTTAAACTATCAACTAAAATATAATTCTGTTTCATTAATGACTCCTCTCTCCGTTAAAAACACATATAAAGTACATACCAAGATGCCCTGTATTATATACTCTATGATACTCTCCATCTTCTATTAGTATAACATCTCCTGCTTCAACTGTAAACCTATTTCCGTCAATTTCCATCTCACCCTCGCCTTGGATAAAATGATATACTTCCTCTTGCCCTTCGTGGCTATGTCCGGAAGTCTTTTGATTAGCTCTAAGGAATGTACTGCTAACAACAAGTTTTTTTAATAGTTTGTTATCTTGTATCTTGTATGTAGAATTATCTTTAACTACATCGCCGCCAATATCTTTAACTTTAACTTTTTGCATTACAGTTCGTCCTTCATTAGATCATCAAATGGATTGTCGTCTAAGACATTATCTCTTGCCTTTTCCATATCCGCTTCTAAATTAATCTTAAGATAGTTTCTGTAGTTAGCAAGTATATAGTCGAGAGTTTGTCCGTCCCATGTAGATATCTCTGCTTCTATAACAGGTTGTACTTTAGACATCAGTGTGCCTAAACTATTTTTTGCCTTTTGTTCCGGTGTCGTCATTGTTATCCCTTGTCATAATTACATCAGTGCCGCCAGTTTGCATACCGTAATCTAGGTCTGCTTTTTCTTGTAGCAACACAGTTCTACATACTGCATTGAACCATTTGTTAACAACTGCTTCGTCGTTCTCACCTTGTATGCCTTGCGACTGCAAGTACTGTACAAACTCGTCGTTCCAGTCTAGTTCAAAGTAGCCTTGTATAACATTCTCAGGGTCCATGCCCATCTTAATAACAGTTACCCACGGCTCTTTCTTTTCAGTAGCCTCTTGTTTGTCGTACTTGTTATTAATTATAACTTCTTTATCAATGAGAGCCTCACCTTCTAACTCATATTCTGCTTGAGCAAGTTCTAGCTCTCTACCTTTCTTGCCCCAGCCTTTGCCAGACATTCTAAATGGTATTAGTTTTTTCATATTATCTCCGTAGTGGTCATATCATTGTAACCACCGTTCCTATCAAACTTACGTTTGATTGTTATACGTTTGCAACCAAATTCGCTTTGTTCATATGATATAAACTCTTGTAAGAACAAGTTTTCTCTTGGTTGCTCAAAAATCATATCAGGTGCATAGTCGCTTACAACTCTTGCACTCTTCTGAAATGTGGCACTTAATTTTTTATCTCTAGACATTTTAACTCCAATATACTAGTATTATACGCTCTGGTTGCCAGTTTGTCAAGCATTTTCTGGCAGAAATATATCAATGAAGTAATATGAATTGTTTTCTAACTTTGGTAAAGAAAGTGTCATACCAGTTGTATCAAACGCTTCATTATAAGGTAACGACACTTTTTGTTCTGTAAAAGTGTCATACCATTTAACATCATTGTTCGTAAGGCTTATTATGAATGCACTATGTGAACAATCATTTATAAAGTGTTTGTCATACATCTTATGTAAAACACATACCATTTGATCTATGTCATCGCGAGTGTTATACTTTTGTTTGAGTAGGTCTAGTATTTGGACTGAATGCTCTCTTTCGAGGTCAGCACATCTCCATGGGATACCACCTTGCTCTTTGATAGCATTAGGAAGAAAGTTAGGTTGGTCACTGGTCCTATCGGTCCAATGTACAATCAAGTATTCTCGGAGTAACTCTTCGTGCAATTTAATTGGAAGAAACCCGTCCATACTATTTTCCTATAGCATTACCATATATGTGTACATGGACTCTGCTTGTATAATTATAACCACGTTGTATTGCTTCGTCGGCTATAGTGGCTTCTGTTTGTACTAAGCCTTCAAAGGTGCCGCCAACTCCCATAATCCATACAGGGAAGTTACAGCCGGCATCTCTAAACATTTTTGTATTTTCTTCTACTTCTTTCCAACTCTCATCAGAACCATTTACTACAAATTTAAGTTGACCATGTGGTGATACTTCTGCGTATCTACCTATTACATCAGGCTGTATTGCTTTTTTAGGCTTTTCACCTGCTGTACTCCACAGTTTGGGAGACAAACTCCAATACCATTCTCTGTTATTAGAAGACCAGTCCTGTATGTAAACTGCTAGTTCATCTTCAATAGGTCTAGTACCGTTAGTTTCTACAGTAACATTGTTAGGCATGTTACCTCTTAGACCAAACTCTTCTAACACACTTTTCATTCCTGGCTGTGTCTTTTTAAGCATTGGCTCTCCGCCTGTAAACACCATGTGTGAACTTTGTCCAGTTACAGGGTGTACAAACTTACCGTGCGGTAAGAGTGCTGTAAGTTCGTCTACTGCTTGTTCTACTGTCTTATCTGTAATAAGATGCTTGTATCTCTTTGCCCATGTATAAGAACTATCACAACCTTTATCAAACACAGGCAAATCAAATACATTTGTTATGTCTGCAATATCGATAGTTTCATATGGTAATTCATATGTACTTGGATCGGTTGGATCTTCTTGTCCAAAGCCGTTGCATTGTAAATTGCACAAAAAGAAACGCATCCACAGACTAGGAATACCAACGTATTGTCCTTCGCCTTGTGCTGAAAAGAATGTTTCAGAATACTTTAAGTCGTTCACTTGTATGCCTCATGAAAGTTAACACCTAAACTTAACAGTAGTTCTTTGCATTTTTCTTCAGTAACTTTGCCGTGTGTTCTTTCGAACTCGTCCCATATAATTCTATGTAGATCACTCATCTCATAGTTAGTATTACCATCTCTTAGATCCATTAAGCAGTCTGTAATAACTTGCTCCATGCCAAGCATAAACAACTTATTCATTCCTTCTTGATCTGGGAAATAAACTCTACCCTGCATTACAAGTGACAAGTACATCCAGTCACTGATACCAAGTGTCATTACATTTAAGTCGCCAGCATTAAATTCTACATCAAACTTAATGTAATCGTTTTCACTAGCATCTCTTATGTCTGTCCATGCTTCAATGCATTCGAAGACTTCTTCAGTAGTTATTGGTAACTTTCTTTTTATGAGATCTAGCTCTTGTCTACTGCATACCATGTCGCATACAGTATTAACAGGAACTACTGACCGTTCAAGGACAAGTATATTGTTAGGACCTCTTGATTGAATTGACATACTTTACTTCCCACACGCAAATTCTTGTTGTAGTTTGATGTTATCCATAAACTCTTTCTTTGTTCCTGGGTCGTCTTTGAATGAGCCTTTAAGAACAGTTGTTTGTGTAAGACTGCTATGTGCTTTAACACCTCTGTTCTCTACACAACCATGTGTTGCTTGTATGTAAACACCTAAGTTTTCTGTACCACATGCTTTTTGAATCTCTCTAACAATATCGTTAGCAAGTTCTTCTTGCAACGTACCACGCATAGCACACCATTGTGCAATTCTTGTGTACTTACTTAGTCCTATTAGTTTCTCACTAGCAATAATACCTATGTATGCTACACCTTTAACTATCTGGTGATGATGTGAACACATACTTGTGAGCTCACTTCTTACAACTAACATGCCTTCGTACCTATCAATACTATCGTTAGGGAAAGCAGTTGCAGGTGGCATAGGTTCGTACCTGCCACTCATTAGTTCGTTTACATACATTTTAGCAAGACGTTTGCCTGTGCCATTGCTGTTAGGATCGTTTTCAGTATCTATTACAAGACTTTGTAATACATCTTCAAACTTAACTGCGAGTTCATCAATTAGTTGTTGCTTCTCGCCTTCTTCAATATGAGCAGAAATATTATCTCCTGCCCAAAACCTATCACCGGCTTCCACCAGTCTTTTCTTTATCTTATCACTTGTATTCAATTCTATTCTCCGAGTTATGGACGAGGATGTCCGTTAATGTTATTTAGATAAAAAGTATAATTCCTGATCATTTATTGGTCTTTTAGCTCAATCATTTTCTTTAAATCTTCAATTTCCCTTTTTAGTGCAAGTTTTTCATACTTCTCTTGCCTTACTTTATCATCACTATCATGATGTTCCCAATGCCTTGTAATCTTCTTATCTAGTTCTCTGTGCATTTCTTGTAAATGCTTAAGATGATTAGTCAAGGATTGTATTGAACTCATTTGGTAACCTTATAGTTTTTAGTCTCCCATGCTAATGAATGGGCTACTATTTCTTCTAGTCCATACACAGGACTCCAACCTAGTTGCTCTTGTGCTTTGCTATTATCTGCATGAGTAACAGGCGGATCTCCAGCACGTCTTCCAGCAAATGTATGTTCAGGAATTGTGCCTGTAACTTTTTCAAATGCATGTATAACTTCTAGCACACTATTACCTGTGCCGTTACCTATGTTAAAGATATCGCTTTTACCACCGTCACCTAAGTAATGCATACTTGCCAAATGAGCTGTTGCAATATCAAATACATGAGTGTAATCTCTTACTGCTGTACCATCTGGAGTATCATAGTCCATACCAAATACTGTAGTAACCTCATCGCTGAGTATGTTTCTACTAATAATAGGAACAATATGACTTGCTTTTTCTTGTGTGTAACCATGAGAGTTATCAGGGTCAGCACCAGCGGCATTAAAATATCTTAATGCAACATAGTTCAACCCAAATGCATTCTTATAGTCTTGTAGCATATCTTCTACAATGCTTTTGCTTTTACCATATGGGCTAACAGGTGCTTTAGGTGTGTCTTCTGTAGTAGGGAAGTTAGTTATGTCGCCATACACTGAACTAGAACTACTAAACACAAAGTTTTTAACGCCTGCTTCAACGGCATGATTAAGAAGTGCAATAGTATTTGCTACATTATTCCAGTAATACCTATCAGGCTCTTCCATGCTACGAGCAACTTCGTGCTCTGCCGCAAAGTGCATAATAGTATCCGGTTTAGTTAATTGTATAACACCCTTAATTTGACTGTTATCTAAATCAAATGGATATAAAGTAACACCTGGTATTTCTTTCTTACGTCTATCGACGTTGATAACATTGTGTCCCTCGTCGACAAGTAGTTTACATACCATGCCTCCGATATATCCACTACCGCCTGTTACTAAAATTGTTTTTGCTTCACTCATATTTTGCTCTTGCTACATGTTTTCGGAAGTCCCATTCATTCCTTCCATGTTGCTCTCCTTTTCCTTCTAGGACATTTAGTGTCCTGTCAATTGTACCGTTCTGATAATCACTTATCTTACCTACATTATACGCTGATAAGTCCTCGTTGTCAATCGCTTTAAACATTCTTTGCAACTTTTCTATTGCATCATCTAAACTCCAAGGAGTATATAAATGATTGTGATTGTTTGCAAACACTTCTGGAAAGGATCTGTAAGCCGGGAATAATGTAAGTGTCCCAAACGTATCTGCTTCACTTACAGTATTACTAACCCAATCTTGTAATGCACAATTAAACAATACTTGACTATCTGCTAACAAGGTGTAGTACTCGTCTTTCTTTAAGCCTGTGTATACTTTAAAGTTAGCCTGACCTAAACGGTTTCTATCTCCTTCGTATAGCAATGCTCTGTCTACATACTCTTGCTTGTTACTTTTTAACTCTGGGTGTCCACAAAATATTGAGAACTCAACCTCAGGGTCAATCTTATAATATGCTTCTGCTAAATCCATATAGAAGTTAGGCTGTTTCTCATCGTCCCAACGAGAACTGAAGCATACTCTTTTCTTCCTTTGTTTGATTGGTATGTTTGAATCAATCCTACCTCTTACTTCTTCTTTACCATATGGTAAACCTGAAACATAAATAGGTGCTAATATACCTGCAATGCGTAAATGTGCCGCAAACTCTTCACTTGCAACAAATATACCGCTCACTACCTGGTCTATCATTTCCTCATACTTACGCATCCAATGGAACATACCTTCCCTAATGAGGAAGTCATCAGGGTCAGTTGTTTGTGCTAAGAATCTTAAATAGATCTTAGGTCTATATTCCGGTGGACTTTGGTCCATAATGTACGGCAAACATTCAATACCAGGAGTAAACATATCCTCATAAAAGATAACATCATCACTAGTAAGTTCGCCGTTCTTCATCATTTGAACAAGGTTCATAGTTTGAGATAAACTGTAATATGAGCGACCGTGAGCATCTAGCACACTACCTGTTACAATCGCTTTACTGTTATCTAACTCGTCGCCTTCAATCACTTGGTAATCAATACCGCGTCTACCAAAGACACGTTCGTTCCAGTCTTGCAGTTGTAAAGTATAGCGAGCCTCATAACTCTCTAAACCCATATAAAATAGTTTTCTCATCTACTTCTCCTTTAAATCGCCATAATCAACGACATGCGTAATCTCATCATTAAGATCCTGTGCATAATCGCTCATCTTATCTGCTTGTTCCTTAGTTACTTCTTCGGGCTTTACAGATGTATTTGCTTTTGTTGACTCTGACTTTGCCATTACATTGCGTTCTTTTTATCTTGAATTTCCTGACGTCTTGCTTTTGCAAGTTTAGTTAAATCCATTAAAGCACCTCTGGCTCTAGTAGCCGCCGCTTTAACGCCTTTCTCTTCGAACTTAGCACTCTCGTCTAAGTAAGTTTCGATTGCCGCTTTTATTTTTAAGTGTGTTTCACTTGACATAATGTTCTCCATTTGTTGTTAAAGGTTTAACCGTTAACACGATTAAATGCCCATTCCATTTCACAGCCGTTCTCATTGTCTTCGGCTACTGAAATCTTTACCCAGCGTTCGGGATACCTTTCGTTAATCACCATTGCTAAGTCATCTGCGATCATCTCGCAAGATTTGTAATCCAGTTGTAGTACTGCTTCACTATACAGTTTCTCCAACCAGCGTTTAAATTGTATAAATTCGATGTCTCTATCATCGTGGAACACTTCAATCCACACTTTAAAGTGGAATGTGTGTCTATGTGGATAGCCTAGGAAAGATACATCATACTCGTCGCCCGTTGCTAACGCAGGGTCTGTTAGTGCCGCAGGATACTTATGTATGCCTTCTTTGGTAAATGTTACCCAAATACTTCTCATCATTTGTCTCCGTTCTTTATTACTATCCAAACTATCAGTAAACTAAAAATCATTCCTGCTATAGCATATTCCATTACCAACCTCCGTCAATGGCTTCCATGATTTCATTCATGTGACCTAACAGTTGTGTAACTGCTTCGTCGTAGTCAGCAATCTCATAGTCAACATCATCTTGTTCTTTGTACATTGCCTTAACTTGGTCACCGTATTGGATAACCATTTCAAGTTGTTCTCTCATTTCATCTGATATTGCCATTAGTTTGCCTCCATTGCTACTA
>Ga0208793_1000864_pt1 | contig 18839 bp, 20 predicted proteins | sample 17_taG_FD_184092 | JGI IMG/M metagenome (GOLD analysis project Ga0208793, IMG submission 184092) | Marine viral communities from the Subarctic Pacific Ocean - 17_ETSP_OMZ_AT15314 metaG (SPAdes) (version 2) | ecosystem: Environmental > Aquatic > Marine > Oceanic | place: Pacific Ocean | collected...
TCATTCAGAAAAGATTAGCTATGTGGTAGAGCATACATATCATCCTGACTTTATAAGAAAGCTTGATAAAAAAATAATCTACCTTGAAGCTAAAGGAAGGTTCTGGGATTATGCAGAACATAATAAATATGTATGGGTTAAAAAGGCTCTTCCTAAAAACATAGAGCTTGTATTTTTATTTGCTGACCCTGCTGCCCCTATGCCCGGAGCAAAACGAAGAAAGGATGGGACTAAAAGGTCACATGCTGAGTGGGCAGAAAGGAACGGATTTAGGTGGTACAGTGTCTATAGTATTCCTAAAGATTGGATTGACTCTTCATGCCGTATTGAACTTAATCCCGATTATCCAGAGGAGCAAGAATGAAACAGCACACTAAAAAGAAAGTTAGTATTGATAATGCAACACCTCAAGAGTGGGACAATGTTAATAAGCCTAAGCATTACAACAACGGAGATATAGAATGTATAGACGGAATCCGCGCCATGTTAAGCCACGAAGAGTTTGTTGGTTATTTACGCGGAAACAGTCTGAAGTATCGCTGGCGCTATCCGTACAAAAACGGAACGGAGGATCTAAGAAAGGCGGCGTGGTACGAAGATAAGTTGCTAAAGGTCTTGGAACAAGATGGATAAAAATTACATCGACCGGAAAACTGTTCGTAGGGACAAGTACCATAAGAAACGTAAAGGTAGAGTAACTAAAGATAATAAAAACTTTAAGAGTATTCGGTTAGAAGAATTAAGAAAAATAGACGCAGATGAGGAGCTGTTTGATGGATCAGTATCAACAATACATACACAAGAGTAGATATGCACGTTACATGGATGAAGAGAAACGCCGTGAAGAGTGGGGAGAAACAGTTAATCGCTACCTTACTTTCTTTGTGGAGCGTAATCAGTTAGGTGCTTCTGAAGCTGAAGAGCTGTTTAACTCTATTACTAGTCAAGAAGTAATGCCTTCAATGCGCTGCATGATGACAGCAGGAGCAGCATTACACCGCGACAACGTAGCAGGATTTAATTGTTCTTACCTCCCTATTGATAGCCCTCGCTCCTTTGACGAGTTAATGTATATTCTATTATGTGGCACAGGTGTAGGCTTTAGTGTAGAACGTGACTACGTTAACAGCCTTCCAGAAGTCGCTGACAGCTTCCATGAGACAGACTCTACTGTTGTTGTATCCGACAGTAAGGTAGGCTGGGCAAGCGCCTTTAGAGAATTAATAAGTCTCTTGTATGCCGGTAAAATACCTAAGTGTGATCTTACTAGGGTACGTCCAGCAGGGGCTAGGCTCAAGACATTTGGAGGTAGAGCCAGCGGCCCACAGCCTTTAGCAGAACTATTTAATTTTACTGTTGATATGTTTAAAGCTGCAACAGGACGTAAGCTAACTTCACTGGAGTGTCATGACTTAGTATGTAAGATTGCAGACATTGTTGTTGTAGGTGGTGTGCGTAGGTCAGCTCTAATTTCTTTGAGTAATGTTACTGACAATCGTATGGCTAACGCTAAGAACGGTGAGTGGTATTTAGGTAACGGTCAACGAGCCTTGGCAAACAACAGTGCTGTCTACTCTGAGAAGCCTGACTTTGATACGTACTCTTCTGAGATGAAGCGACTATACGACTCTAAGTCTGGTGAGCGTGGTATCTTCAGCCGTATTGCAGCACAGAAGGTAGCAGCACGTAACGAGCGTAGAGATGCCTCATTTAAGTTTGGTACTAATCCCTGCTCTGAGATTATCTTACGTCCTTATCAGTTCTGTAACCTGTCTGAGGTTGTTGTACGAGAAGATGATACACTGCAAACTCTTAAGAAAAAGGTACGCACAGCTACAATCCTTGGTACTCTACAAGCTACTATGACTGACTTCCGTTACCTGCGTAACATCTGGAAAAAGAATACAGAAGAAGAAGCATTGCTTGGTGTCTCTATGACAGGCATTATGGACTGTAAGCTTACAAACGGCTCGACGGGTGAGGCTGCACTAGGAAGACTCTTAGAGACTCTTAGGGACATTGCAATAGAAACTAATAAAGAGTGGGCTAACAAGCTGGGTATCAACCAATCTGCTGCTATCACTTGTGTTAAGCCCTCTGGTACTGTATCTCAATTGACTGACAGCGCCAGCGGTATTCATCCTCGCTTCAGTGATTACTACATCAGGACTGTACGAGCAGACAAGAAAGATCCTCTTGCTACAGCCATGATTGATGCAGGTTTCCCTCACGAAGAAGACGTAATGAACAGCTCTAACTGGGTGTTTAGCTTCCCTCAGAAGGCTCCTAATAAAGCCGTAACAGTAGAAAGCATGGGTGCTATGGAACAGTTAAAGCTGTGGAAAGTTTATCAAGATAGTTGGTGTGAGCATAAACCCTCTATGACTTGTTATTATAACGACGATAACTTCTACTCTGTATGCCAGTGGATCTGGGAAAACTTTGATAGCGTTAGCGGCATTAGCTTCCTGCCAGAAGCAGAGCATGTGTACAAGCAAGCGCCTTACCAAAAGATAGACAAGGCTACGTATCAAAAGCTTTTAAAAGAAATGCCTAAAGATATGGAGTGGGACATTGAGGAGCTGGACGACAACACAGAAGGCGCTCAAACCTTAGCGTGTGTTGCAGGAGTGTGTGAGATATGAGAGGCAACATCATCTCATTTCAGGTTTATATAGACTCAAAGGGTAATCTTATGACTGAGTTCAGCAGATTACCTGACGAGGGCTTAAAGATATTTGACACAGAAGATAAACCCTATATCAAGAAAGTATTGAATGAGGCCTCTGTTAAACTTGAGGGGCTTCACGATTACTTAGAAAAAGAATTACAGGCTTTATGATGGATGATATATATTTCACACCTGAGACAAGGCTGTCTACTGTGTTCAGAACTAACTCTGAAATTATAGCTGCGTTAGCTTCTATAGAACTGGCCGAAGAAAACATTCAAATAATTACAGAGCTTTTAAAGAAGCATTCTGATTTTGTTTTAGATCTATCAGCCAAAGCCGCCCTAGCAGAACGGCTAGATGTTAGAGCGGTTAAGTAACTACTTACGTGACTTAGCTCCTACACACTTCCAACGCTTTCTTGAAAGGTTGTTAGGAGTATTAGGATCGTTCTGCTTCTTCTTAGGTAACCGCTTCTTAATTCCTAAGCTTCTTGCACAGTAGCTATCGCCTTTAGAAGTACCCGGCTTAACTCTAGGGCCGCCGCCTTTAGCTTTACCAGCCTGACCGTAGCTGACCTTCTTACCACTAGCCGTTACCTTTACCTTCGCCTTTCCTTTTCTAGGTTTAGCCATCTGTATATTCCTCTTCTTTTTTATCTAACCAAACAACAATCAACAGCAGTAAAAATACTACTATAGTTCTCATACCTTGCGATGCCTACGTGTTTTCTTTGCAACCTTCTTAGGCTGCTTACTGTGTTGCTTACCTTTCTTTGTATCTTCACGTTTCTTTTTAGTAGTGGCTGCGTATTCTTTACTGCTTAAAGATTTGATAGCCTTCTCAGGAAGATAACGCTCACCTGTTTCACTAGACTTCTTACCAGACTTAGTACGCCACTTCTGTTTTGTCCAAGCTTTTAAAGACTTCTGAGACTTTTTAAGAGCCATTACCTATATCCTCCACCCTTAGCTTTATATTGTTTAGCTAACATCTGAGCTTTACGTGCTGACCACTGACCAGCTTTACCGCCCTTTGAACCTGCTTTAATTCTATTAAATAGATTCTTACGCATAGTAGGCTTAGTATAGTTACCCGCCTTATTAACCGTAGATTTCTTTCTAGCCATAATTATTCACCTAAAAAATTAACATAAGTAAACCCATCATCATGCCCAACCCCAGTAACCCTGTTGTGAACATAATAGATAAAGTTTTTATAAGTTCTACACGCTGTCGTCTTAATATTTTTTGACGATTTATTTCTTTTTCATGCTCTAATCTGCTTTCTTCTACACGCTGCATAATTTCATTATAGTCTGCTGAAAGTCCTTGCATAAGCATCATATCTTTTAGCTGCTGATTAAAAGTAGATAGCTGTCTTTTAGCAAGCTGAACTTGCATACTTTCTTTGACAGATAGTTTTCCTACATACTTTTTTTCAACAGCTTGTACAGACTCATTAGCCTTAGCGTACTTTCCCATAACATTAGCAAAGCCACTTGCATGTCCACCTGTTTCTTTTAAGGTAGATATAGCATCGTTAAGCCCTTTCATAACTGTAAGAATTGTTGTTATTTCAGCTAACATTAGTTTTTACTGTTCCATAATTCAAACAACACTTTTATTTTTTCTTTAATAGTTTCTATATCTCCATGCATTTTGGCTAGGACAATAACCAAAGTTATAAAACCCATAAACATAGGCCAAGTAGAATTTATAAACTCCATGATTGTCACTACTTAGACACTCCTGATTTCTTCTCGTATGTCCTCATTGCGCCCAGACCTAACATGCCCATCAACACAGGCATCATAGTTTCCAAAGGAACCAGAGGTATCACTATGTCATACTCAAGTAAAGCTAAAACAAAGTTACTAAACGGAATAGTAATAAAGTTTCCGAACATACCTAAGCCGCATGTCCACCCGATGAAGGGCCTCCAGCCGCTTATAAACACGTTGGAGTGGGCCGCCTCCACAGCATTAATTTCCATTTGACCCTTAGCAATCTCCTGAGCGTGATTCTCAGCCATCGTAGCGACTTCGTGAGCCAGCTTAGCTTTCTGATCCTTGTCCTCTATGAACTTGTCTAGCAACCCTGTGACAGGCCCTATAAGAGCGTTTAAGACGGCCATCTAGTAGCTCCATACCCAAGGACGAGGACGATCCTCATCCCACTCAAGGTCATCTAAATGTATAAACCTATTGTTACCTTTTTGATTAACACCTATTCCAGTCATGCCTACTCTTAGCGCAGCATCTAAAAGCTTGTGAGCTTTGTCTCCGCTAACAGCAATGTCAATGGCATGGCCTGAAGCATGAGCGCCGGGAGTTTTTTTCTTACGCTCAATAATGTGATCCTTGCAACGGTAAGCAGAAGTAACAACAAAAGGGAATCCTAACTCATGACGTAGTGCTTCTACTTTAACCATAAAAGATTCATCCATTCCATCAGCACCACAGTGTTGACATTTAAGTTCTTCTGTGCTAAAATATTTATACATTATTTAACTTGCTCCTTAAAGAGTTTAAGACTTTACCGCCTTTATTATTTCTTTTTCTTATCTTAGTTATTACCACAGAAACTCCACTTATCCCTTGTTTATTTGGAACAGTTAAAACTTCAAAAGAATCTCCTAGTACATCGGTAACGTACTTACTAAGCTCTTCTTTCGTAAATCCTTTCTGATAAGATCCTGTAGATGTGGTAAAAGCTAAAGGCTCTTCTTTTACTATTGTAGCTTTTTTAGAAGCCATACCCGCTTTAGCAGCACCAGCATCCCATGTCTGTATTAAAGCCTTGCCCCCAACCTTCAAAGCGTTTCCTATATTAAAAACAGCTTCTTCTCTTAAACCGGGAGGAAGAACATTAATAACATTAGTACTGATAATTTTACCGTATTTATTTTTAGGAATTTCACTAGGAGACATAAATGTAGGATTAAAATCTTGTTCTGGAAAAGGCTCAAAAGTATCATCTATTTTATTAGCTTTTGCATTTAAGCCTTTACCTGCTCCGTAATCTAAAGACCTACCCTTAGCCCCTAACAAGTCTAAGTAAGAAGAAGCCTTGGTAGCTGTACCTATAGTGTTAGCCCTTTGTGTTGTTTTAGAAGCACTGTTAGCTTTTAAAGCAGCGTCCGGCTCACCTGCATCTACAGCCTTGGCTATCTGTTTACTTTCCTCAACAAGCTCATCTGTGTTTTTCATAGGCAGTTCTTCTACCGCTTCATCATCTAAAGATTTGAAAGCTTTTATCCCCATTTTAAATAAGCCTCCCACACTAAAGCCCATACGCTGTAAAGGATCTACTTCACCACCACTGCCAAAACCTAATCGTTGTAACGGATCTTCTCTGTCTTCTACGTCTGTAAAAGCTGTACCAGCCTGTTGGTTGTAAGGCATACCCGTCATCTTATCTATACGTTCATCAGGCTCTGGGGCTGTATTAGGTACGTCTAAGACCTCACCGCCTTTGTCATAGTTAGGAAGCTTATAAGGTTTACTTTTCCTGTTAGGCTCATCTACATATCTTTCACCTGTAACAGCCTCAACAGCTGATTTTATTTCTCTACCCATTGGAGCTACCTTTAAACTTTTTACGATTGCCCCTTCTGTGTCTCCGTATTGAATATCTCCCGCTACGCCTATACCCGTCTTGTAAAGATCTGTTGCCCAGTCTAAAGCAGGCCATATATCATCTAACTCAGCTCTTCCTCCGCTAGACGCAAGCTGCGCTACCTTATCAATAAGATAATGATTAAAATTACCTGTTCTTCCTGAAGCCTTTCCAATGTTTTTTAAGGTTGCATACTGGTCAAAATAAGTCTGTTGGTCTATCTCAAGATCAGCCCCTGTTGGGTCAGATAACAAGCTTTTAAAAGTTTCTATACCGTTGACTACTGCTATAGCGCCCAACATACGAACAAAAAGAATGTCGTGTCCGTCCTCCATGCGAGTAATTAAACTGTTTGTTTGAGTGGTCTTGGCTTGCGCCCATGACAAGAACTGCCCTAAGCCTCTAACAAAAGGATCATTAGACTTAGAAAAAGCTCTTCTGTTACCTATCTGAGGTATAAGAGCATCTCTATCGGCAGATTTAACACCTATTATATTAAGTATTCTATTACCGTCTACATCTTTAAAAGCATCTTCAACAGAATCAAACCTAGATAAAATACTAGCGTACTCATCAGTAATGCCTAAAGAGTTAGCTTCGTTTCTAAGCCCTGTACCACCTCCTCCTTTTGACATTTTATTTGCAACAACAAACCCTCGTTCCACGCCTGAGTTATATGCAAACTTTCTAGCATAGGAAGTAAGCTTAGTAAGACCGATTTTTTTAAAAAATTGTTCGTTTATCCATCTTGAGCTTCTTTGTATTTTAGATCCGGGGCTGCTTACCTCTAGTGCGTACTGTCTCAACTCATCTCCTAGAACATCTCTCTGAGCAAAACCTGTTTCTTTTGCAAAATCTTTTTGTCGGGCAAGAGCCTTTAAGCTTGCAAAAACTCCACTGTTCTGGAAAGGTTGAGCCAAGTCAGCCACACTTGTTATGGTTACTTTACCTAGCCTAGCTACGTTAGCTCCTGTAACAAAAATAGAGGAAATATTTTGGGCAAGAGGGCTTTTAGCTAACTTATTTCCTGCATCAATAAAACCAAAATAATCATTGGTCATCTCATCTATAGCATCAAGCTGTGATTGCATTGTAGCCTTTAACTTTTTCCTTTGCTTTAAATCAGCCCTAGCTAAAACTGTTTCAAAATTAGTAGTAATTTCTTTTTTAACCGCTGTCAAACCTTCGCCTTTAGCACCAAACTTTCTGGCAAACTCCATTATAGGAACGGTGTTATCAACGTATTGACGATAGACTTGATCAATATCTTTAACTAAAAAATCTTTTATTTCTAAACGAGCGTTAAAGTCTTTAAACATTCTGGGTTTTTCAAAGTGATCAGTAAGAGGACGAAAAACTCCTTTACCGTCATACGCAGAGGTATGCTTAGTATTAATACCTCCTTCTAACATGTCATCAATCCAGTCATCAATATACTTGTCAGCTCTGGCTTGTTTTTCTGGCGTTAAAGCGTTAGCTTGTATGCGATACGCTTTCTTATACGCCTTACGAGCCTCCTGCTCATTGTTAACTATTTTGTTAATATCGTGAAATTGCGGAAGCTTATAATCTTTTACCTTCCCTCGCATTTTAATACCAGTAGAAATGACTTCTTCTGTTAAGGCCCCTACACGAGAAGTTGCTTCTTCTGAGAGATTTACAATGGTAGCAATTTCATCATCTGAAAAACCTCTTTTACTTAGGCTGGCAGCGTTAACAAAACCCTCTGAATATTCGTATGCAGCCTCTCTAAGTCCTTTAGCATCGGCAGAAAACAAATTTAACAGGCCATCTTTTTTAGCAACATTAGAGTCGCTCAACACCCTTGACCAGCTAGTGTTTAATTCCTGCAATACTAAATCTTTATTCTCTTCAACAGAGGTAGAGGCCGCTCCACGGAGATTTGCCCCTCTTTGAGCAAACAAAGTTTTTCCTATTGTGGCTACTCTACCTCCAAAAGCATTTGCCTTCGCAGCAGAAGACCCAGCAGCTAAGTTGTTTAACATGCTTAAACTATTAGATTTTATTATCTTATTTATTTCTCCGGTAGCCATGTCTATATCTTGGTCAGAAAGCTTATTACTTTTCATAATAGCCTTAGAAGCAGCACCGCCTATCATACCTGCTAAAGCATAGTACATAATTTCATCTGGCTCTATCTCTTCATCTGAAGCCCAGCTAACAGAATAACCAAGTCCGACACCTCCTACAGCACCTATCATAGGGCGATACACAGCCCTTCTAATCATGTTAGCATTAAAAGCACCTTCTTCTTTTAGCCTTCCTGCTACCCCTGAAATGCCTTCTCCTATTACCTCTGCTTGACGAGCAAGCATATTTCCAGAATCTTTAAGATATTCAGAGGCTTCGTTATTTAAAATAGATAATCTTTCAAACTGAGCATCGGTATACCTATTCTTTTTTTTAGGACTAGCTCTTCGGGCAGACTCAAGCCTATACACCTTCTGCACTTGAGAGGCTGTACCCAACTTCTGCCCATTTGTTTGTGTGTCTTTTAAAACCTGTAAACGGCTTGGGTTTGCATTATTAAAAGAATAAGTCAGCTTATCAATATAAGCGTCCACCTTGTTATCGGGAACAGGGCCAATAGGGCTAAGGTAGTCAGTAGACTCAGTAACTTCTTCAGCTACCTCGTCAGTAACCGTGCTTCCAGCTTTTTTAGTTTTAGTAAAAGCAGCCCCTAATGCGCCTACACCTAAACCAGAAATTGCTAAAACCACAGGATCTACTTTTTCTCCTGCAGCCAGCTCAGAAAGAGCGTAATCGCCTCCAGCCACAGTTCCGGTAACAAGGGCGTTAGAGGCTCTGTCAGCCAGTCTAACAGCTTGCCCAGCTTTAGCAGCAACCCCTGCATAGCCCAAAGCAATAGCAGAAGGGTCTAAGAGAGTTCCTCCTATTTCACCTGTTAAAGCAAATCCTGACTGCTTTCTTTCTTCCGATAAGTCGTATTTGCCTTCTATCTCAGCTAGTCTTTCGGCCTCTTGTTTTTTTAAAACATCCTCATCCCCACCAGCCATGACATAACGAGCAGCGTTTCCTGCTAACCATCGGGACTTTTCAAAGCCGTAAGCAAGTTCTTCTATGTTTTCTTCAGCTTCTTCTAAAAAGGTAGGCTCCTCAGTTATTAAAAACTCTGACTCTTTTAAAATGTCGTCCCAGCTTTTATCAGTGTCTGCAGCCATTGTTAAACCCCGTATAGTTTTTGCATTACTGCTTCTTTGATTTCTTCAGAAAAGCCTTGTCTTTCATAATAAACTTCAACCATTTCACCGTTAACTTTTTTACTATAAGGCATACTTCTGGGGCCTAATAAAGTATAAACTTGTTCGGGTGTAAGGAAGTCTAAAGATTTTAACTGCTTAATACTTGATACTATTTTATTTATTTTTTTAGACTGTGGAGTTTCTTCTTGTACTAAGGCATCTATTTTTTTATCGGCCTTTTCTACAGCTTCTACAACCTTATCCTCTTTCACGGTTGTTTTTGGTTTTCTTTTAATTTTATCTTTATCAAAAAGAATACCAGATTTATCAGGTAAAGGAGTAGGATCAAATCCTAACCTTTCTAAGATACTCATACTTTTAATATCTTCTGAACCTTCTGGCTTATCTAATAAAGAACTAGAACGTCCTTCTCTTTTAATTTTATCTTTATCAAAAAGAATACCAGATTTAGCAGGTAAAGGAGTAGGATCAAATCCTAAGTTTTCTAGGATACTTCTACTTTTAATATTTCCTAAGCCTGATTTATTGTCGCTATCTAGCGCAAAATCTTTCAAAGCCGATTCTCGCCCGGCTGCCCCAGACTGTTCTGCGGCTATAGCTAACAGGTCTTCTTTTGTCGTGGTTCCTTTACCAGCCTTGTTAAAAAGATTAGAAATTGCGGAGTCACCATACAAAGGATGAGGCTTTCCAGCAGACTTAGCAGCAGATAATTCTGCTCTATTAGCATATAAAGCATCTAAAAATTCTTGACCTTTTGGAGTACTTGCTATCGCTTCTTTAAGCCCTTCTCGTTTTTCTATTGCCTCTCTAACTTTTATTATTTCATCTTTATCAGGCATTCCTTTAGAAATAAAAGATTCAGCCACGCCTTGTAGTCTAGCGACTGTAGAAGATTTTTCTGGCTTAGGAACAACAGGAGCCTCTGGATTAGAAGCAACAGGATCCTCAAATATAGGAAGAGAAGACAAATCCCCGACATCCATTAGATCATCTTGTTCCTCTAACTGCTCTTTAATGCTTTTAACAGTTTCAGGAGGAGCGCGGCGAACAGAGCCATTGTACAGATTTTGAATAGAAACTTTATCTTTATCTTTAGAATAAAAAGGTACGTCTTCTTTTGTTTCTACGGCTTCTCTACCTAAATTACTTTCTAAAAGAAGATGCATATACTCATATGTTTTTAGTTCAACCTTACGAGCGCCTTCACCCGGAATTTCAGAAAAATACTCATCTTTATTAGCCACCATGTCAGAACGTACAAGACGCTCGGCTTCAGTAACAAGCTGTGCTGCTAAGTTTTCAAAGCGGCTATCTACAGCAGTAACGTATGTAGCGAAGCTACTAGAAGAATTTTCTAAAGCCCTACCTTGAGCCTCGGCATAGGTCTGTTTAGGCACTTTACCTTCATTTGCTTGTGCATAAATTTGTACATATAGTTCTTCTTTAATCCTTTTTATATTTTCAGTATTTTCTTCAAACGAAAAAAATGTATTAGCAGATTGCTCTATTTTAGCTTTTCCTGAATTAGGAATAATGTTAGTTATTGATGAGCTTATTCTGTTTGTAACTGCTCTATTAGCCTGTAACTTAGTAGGCGCTCTTTTATTTGACACGCCCATAACTATTGCTTCCTTCGCTTCCTCCATTGTATAGTCCTGATCTAAAAAAGGCTGGACATTTTGCTGATCAATAGCGGTTACTAAAAGGTTATTCTTTTTTCTAGCCTCATTTGCATTTTTTAAACTTTCACCTAATGGCTTGTTCTCTTTTAATAGCTTTTCGGCATAAGCATCTAAACCTTCAACAACATTTGAAGCTCTTAAATAGTTTTCCTCTAAGTCAGTAGCACTCATGTCATACCACTCTTGAGACTGTCCCGGTACTCCAGCAGTAAGTATTCTTTTAATCGCAGGCTTTCTTATGTCCTTATCATAGTCTTTCCCTCTAAGCCATGCTAAAGCTCTACCTACGGCCTGCCTTCCTCTGCTTTGTCCAATAGCAGTTTTCCTATAAGCAGCCTCCATTTCTGCTAAACTTGGCGCAGCTTTTAAAGTCTTAATACCAGCATTAAGCTCGGCCCATTGTTTTTCCCACTCTGCTCGGGCGCTTTCTCGCTCTTCACTGCTATAGATATATTCGTTAATAAAAAGATTTTCGTCAGGGCCCCCTGCAACACCCTGAACAGCTTTTTTTCTAGCTTCTAAAATAGTATCAATACCGTATTGTTCTGTTGAACCCGCTGCTCTTCCTTTTTTTAGAATTTCAGCTCGTGTCGCCTCTAACTCCTCTAATCTTTTTTTGTTTAATTTAGCACGGTAAGCAGCCTGTCTGCCGTCTTCTGTATCTTTAAAAAAGTTTTCTTCTTTTCCAAACACAAGGTCACCAGCAAAATCAGTAGCACTTTTACCAAAAGCCTGTACAGCAGGAGAAATAGCAGCGCTTATCAGCCCATACTTAAACTTGTCACGCATCATACGCCGTTGATAGTCTTCTTCTTCTTTACGCCTTCTTTTATATTCAGCGCCTGTGGCCTGTCCTAAAATAGAAAAGGCTTGACCTGTCTGTCTTCTGGTTTTATTAAGATCCATACTATCCACCATTTATCTTTCTCCTAACAAAGATCTTCCCTTGGGAGGGGTTACTTGCTCTAGACTATCTGCTAATTCAGACGGGAAATCCTCATCCATTTCAGGCTTATCTATAGATGATAAAGCTTTATTTAAAGTAGGAAGCTTATCTTCCTCTGAGCTTTCGTACTCATCAGGATCACCCATAATGGTAAAGTCTACTCCTGCTCTTTCAGCCAAAGCCGCTATCATATAAGCTAAAGGCTCTGCCAACAAAAGCATCATGTCAGGGTTAAACAGACCATCTTCAAAGCCTTTAAACAAAAACACCTTAACAACTTCCATAATAGAAACATCTGCATCCAAGGCCATCAGAATCCTGTCGTAGTTTTCTTCGTCGGTAAACAGCTCAAAGTAATACTTAAGAGCGGCAGGCTTATCTGTAAACTGTGGCGCTCTTTCAAAAGGCGCAGGAGCGTCAGGATCATTTGTTAATGATTGCCCCGGTATTGGCCTATTAAAAGATGTACCAACTTTAAAAAACTCTTTATCTAATTCTGTAGCAGCCATTTTATTTCCTTATGCCATTGCACTTGTTGGTCTGTTATATTGAGACATTAGCTGTTCCCAAAAGCTGGCACCACCACCATAATCCTGATACTGCAAAGGAACAGGAGAATAACTCGTATTATCTATAACCATTTGTTGATAATTAGTAGGTTGAAGCCCATAGGCATACAAAGGGGCAGTAAAGTCTTCAATACCGGGGCCTCTTCTTGCACCCCACATTGGACTAAGATCTACTTCAGGCTCTCCTTGTATTTTACCCATAGCAGCCTGTGTAAGCCCAGTCATTACTACATTTTTTGCCATTGCACCGGGAAGCTGTTTACCGTAATCAACAGTTTTATCTAGTAAGCTTTTTGGGGCAGGTGCGTCTATACCCGTATCAGGTATAGTCAAATCAGGTATACTTGTTTTGGTATAACCAGCATCAACAGGATCAATCATTCCGCTGTCAACAGCTCTATCCATATAAGTTTTATTAGCAAAATCAACATTAACGTCACTACGTTCAAGTAGTCCACTATCTAAACCCTTCTGAACAGTATCTTTAACTGAGGAATCAACAGCATATCTTTCGGCCACACTGTCTGTGTAAGCAGAAGTAGCGCCTTTAATATCAGTATCCCAAAACTCTGCCGCTTTATTGCCCAGCTTTTCCCAACTATTTGAAAGACCTTTAGAATATTCTCCCCAAGCCTGATCCCAAGTAAGACCTTTATATTGAGACATTCCTAGCTTGCCTCCTATCCACTTACCTGTTGTTTTAAAAAAGCCAGTAACTGCTCCAGTAACTGTATCAAATCCAGACTTAGCAAACTGAGCAAACTCTACACCTTTACCTATTACAGTAGCCGCTGCTTTACCTACCGATCCCATTTTTGAAAGACCAGTAAGCATTTTACCGCCAAACTTTGCAAAGCCTTTCATCAGCGGCCCTAACATTTGACCAAAGGGAATAAACATTAAAGCAATCTGCCCTGCTATGCCTAGTTTACCCATAAACTTACCTACTTTTTTGAAAAGATTTTTGATAGGCTTAAAAATCTTTTTAAAAGTTTTTTTAACGCCTTTCCAAAGTTTACTAAAAAATCCCATGTATTACTCCTGTTTTATTTCTAACTGCCTTATACACACCATTATACCTAGTCTGGTGGAACATATGTGTCTGGTACACCATCACCATCTGTATCGGTATTGAACCTGTTACCATCTTCATCTGTAAATGCGTTGTCAACTCCTTCTTGAATATTACCAGATTTAGTACTGTCAACTGATTCAGCAACACCTTCCAGCATTTCAAACAAGGCTGTTCTTTGAGTTGAAAAAGAATCATCTGTCATAAACGCCTCATTAGATAACGCAGAACTGACAACCCCCACTAAACGGTTTCTTTCATTTTCGTAAGCTTGTCTATTATACGATGCAGTGTCTCTAAGCTCTTGCCACATCTGAGACTGAGTAGCCATGTCCATATTAAACTGAAAACCTGCTGACTGTTGATTGGCAGCATTCTTAGCAGCCGTTTCAGCGGTATTAGTGTTTCTTCTCCACGTAATATTAGACTGCTCTACTGCCTGTGCATTTGCAGCGTTCCATTGCTCAGCATTATAATCCATTTGGGCATTAAATTGTTCTACTTGAGTTTTTAACTGGGCATTAAGTTTATCAGCTTCTAACGTGTTTCCTTCTCTTATTGCGGTCATTCTATTTTTTTCAGTAGCGTTAAACTGCTCCATAGCGTTGCTCTGAGCAGAGTTAAACTGATTCATTTGCTGTCCTAAACCAGCTATATACTGATCAGTCTGTTGTTTTGAAGTAGCGTTAAACTGTCTAGAAGCATTAATAGAAGCAGCCTCTGAAAGAACTTGTTGTTGTTTCATTTGCTGATCTAGAACAACTGCTTGCTGCTCGTTAGATAAATTTGCCATATCCATAGCCAAAAAGCTTTTAGCATTTTCAATAGATACTCTAGTTCTTGCATCAGCGTTAGCTAAATCCATAGAAGCCAAAGCAGTAGCATTTTGCATAGCTGCTTGCTGTTTATTATCTAAATTTTTCATAGTCATAGACTTCATGAACTGACTATTAGCTAAAGCCATTTGCTGATTAGCATCAAATTGCTTCATGTCCATATTAGCGTCTATTTGAGCGTTAAACATAGAAGCTTGCTGCTCGTTAGTAAGATTGGCTAGTCCCATTTGCTGTGCTAAGTTTGCATTAAGCTGAGCAGCACTCATCTTCTTTTCATACTTTTGAAGCTCTGCCATGTTTTCAGCAGACATAGATTCTGAGTCAGCTTGATTTTTAGCTGTAAGATTAGCTAAAGATATTTTCTCTGCCGCACCAAGCTGAGCCATTTCAGCACTTAGTCTTAATTGCTCATTTTTACTCATTACATCAACATAAGTAACGTATTCTTGCAGCTTCATACGATTAGCTTCAGTCATATTAGCAGAATCAGCAGCCGCTCTTTCAGCTAAATTAGCCATTTCCATTTGTTGCTCGTTACTTAAATTAGCAAGATCCATTTGCTGGGCAAGACTGACATTAGTCTTTTTAAAGTCTATAAGCGTTTGTAAATTAACAAGACGCTCTTGATTTTTAGCAGACATAGACTCTCTAGAAGCTGCATTCTCTTCAGTAAGATTCATCATTTCCATGCGAAGAGAAGAATCAAGATTAGCTTTTTCCATGTCTTGATCAAGATCAGCTTGACGCATAATACGATTAATTTTAGCATTATAAGAAGCCAAACGAGTCTGCTGCTCTGCGCTTAAGTTCTGACCTTCCGCAGCATTAAGAGCTTGTAAATTAGCTAAATCTAAACGACTTGCAGCGTCTAAATTAGCCAAAGCCGCTTGCTGCCTTTGAGAAGACTCTTGAGAAGCTTTTTGCTGCTGATTAATAATATTTTGTTGCCTTGATTCTTGTTGCTGCTTAGCAGTAGTCAAAACAGCCTGCTGCTCAAACTCTCCTTGCTGAATTTTAATTTGTTGAGCCATTTCAGCAGACTGAGATGCTGCCGTCTGCCTATTAGCAAGGTTAGCCATCCTAATGCTCATAGTGTTTTGAGCGGAAGCTAAGTTAGCCTGTTGTTCATTGCTAAGGTTTTGCTGTGCGCGTTGCTGAAGGGCCTGAGCATTGCTCTGAGCCATAGGTAAAGCACTTTGAATAATAGCATTAAAGAGTGCGTCACGGCCTACAGTGGACGCTGAGAGTCCTCTACGAGCCATTTGCTGCTCAATAGCAGCTACTGCAGGTCTAGCCCATGCAGGAGTCTTACCTTCTTCCATACCAGCCAAAAGACCTTCCATCTGTGTGGACACAAGAGCTTCTTGTGGTAGAGAAGCTACAGCAGCTTTTACTTGTGGATCTCCTCCTTCATCTAATTGAGCCTCCACAGAAGCAGGGTCTTCTGCTATTGCTGCAGATATTTCAGGAGGAACATTTCCAACAACGGCCAACATATCTGCCGCGCTAGTAACCCTTTCTGTTCCTGTAACAGCGTCCATCTTAGCTGCTTCGGCAGTAGGCACCCCGCCAATTTGAGCTGCATCACCTTTAGGAGGCTCGCCTGTAATAGCCTCTCTTGTTTTCAGCTCCGTTTGTGGAATTTCTTTTAATTGATTTGCTTTTTTTGTTTTTGCCTCACCTACTTGAGCTTCTCTTTCTTTAGCAAGATTAAACTCAGGTATCTTGTCTAAATCAACACCCTCTTTAGTAACAATATCAAGTACATCTTTTTTCTCTCTTTCGGAGATAGTTTTTGCATCCCTAGTAGCTACTTCAGGGCCTTCAGGTTCTGAAACTGTAAACTTTTCATCTGTAGTTACACCATCTGCATAATCTTTCTGTTCAGGTCTTTGAGCAGCTTCTCCTAGAGCCTCTTCTTCTTCTTTAGAATCACGGTCAGCAGCTACAGCCCTTTCACTTAAATTAGCATCTTTAGCCTCTGCTTTTGTAGTCACCGATCCAGAAGCAGCATCAGTAGGGTCTAAATCATCAACTTTTTCAGCGGTATAAGAAGGTGCTTTTTTAGGATCGTCTATTTCAATACGAGCGCCTGTTTCTTTATTATAAGCAAACACTTTACCCATAGCTGGCATTACTTGTGTATAACCTCTATTTCCCGGAGTTAACGTGTAACCTTGAGGGACACCATACTCAGCTTCTTGAGCGTCTTTTTTAGAACCTGTATTTACCGTTGTAGCAGAACTAGCTGTCGCTGTACCTGCCGATGCTTTTGTAAGATCATCGGAATCTATCTTGCTAATTTTGTCTTCTTGAGTCTGATAGGTAGTAGAATCATCAGGCATCCCTGCTACATTGGCTTTAGGAGCCGTTAAACCAGATGTGGTAACTTGACCACGCCGTTGAGCCTCAAGCATATCTTTATTAGGATTATCGGGATCTGAAATATATGTCGGCGCTGACCTTTTATCAGAAGAAGCATTACCTCCTGTTTTAAAAGAAGCTCTTTTCCTTTTTAAAGCCTTTAAAGCCTTATTAGTGTTCCTATTTTTTCTACCCATAATGCTTACTCTTTATCTTTTTTAAAAAGGTTTCTTACTGTAGGTGTTTCCCAAATTCTAATACAAGTCCATACAAGGGTCGCTAAAGCAGCTAGAGGCGGTAGCCATCCAGCTAACGTCCCTACGGTGCCGCCAACGGCTACTGCGTCTATCACTGCTTTAGTTTCCTCCTGCATTACTGTTTAGCCTTTCCAATGTTGATAGCTAAAAGATCTATAAACTTATATAACTTTGCAATCCACTCATCGTCTTTAGGCGTTGGTGTAGTAGCAGCTATAAGGGATGCTACAGTTACAACAGTTGTTAAAGTTGTAATAATCTCCATCATATCCATTACCATGGTACTCCTGAACCTTGAGTAGGCGCTTTATCTGCTTCAATTTGAGCAGCCAGTGATGCCTCAATAGCATCTTTATCTACGCCTTCAGCCCAGCACCAAGCCAGTACAGCAGCTTCTGTAAGGTCTGCATAGGCTACAAAGCCTTCTGCGGATGCGTCAGGTGTAAAACCACATGTACCATAGCTAGAAGCTGTAAAAGTATCTTCTCCTACAGTCTCTGATGCTGTGGCTTGCCAGTGTGCAATAGTTACTCCACCGTCTGCTAAAGTTCTTTCTAGTGTTGAAATTGTCCAAGTTGTCATATTGTTTCTCCTATTAAGATTCTAGTTGTGTGATACGGGCTTCAAGTTCTTGTATGGTTGCTACAAGCAAAGGCACAAGCTTACTCTGGTCAATACCTTGATACTCAGGGTTGCCGTCTTCATCTACTGCGTCTTTCGTGCCGCTAATTGCTTCGGGCACAATGTCCTGTACTTCGTGAGCTAAGAACCCATCGACAGTTGTGTCAGCGTCTGCAATAAAGTTAAAGCGTGAAGGCTTAAGTTGCTTGAGGCGTTCTGTAGCGCCTGACATGGCTACTACATTTTCCTTTAGGCGGTAGTCGGAAGAGGTGTTGTACGCGGTTGCAGAGCCAGATGTTGTAACTGTGCCGACAGTTCCATTACCGTTTATAAATTTTAAATTTGAAAAGCCACCAGTGCCGCTTCCACTTGAGTATGTAGTTCTGCCAACCGCTTCAGTAAACACACCTGCGGCAGAGGAGCTTGGAGTTGTGCCGTGAGTTGCATTGCCTGATAGGTAGAGGTTTTTGAACTCTAATCCTGAAGACCCCAAGCTAACATTATTGTTAAAAGTTGAGCCATCTGCGCCAACAGGAACAATTCTGCTATTGTCTTTGTCAAGCTGTAGACCAAGACCGTCAGCAGTTGAAAAATACATTCTGTCAGCAGAAACAACACCAATACTACCGACTTGGGTGCCGTCTTTATAAAATTGCACAATGTCACCGTCAGATGACAACCTATTAAGCAACAAATTAGTATTACCTGAGCGTGTGCTTGTAATTCTTCCATCTGCGCGATTTTCTACGCCAACAACACTAAAGGTTGTGCTAGTTTTACCCACAAGAAGATTACCACTGGAAATGCGCATGCGTTCTGCGGTAGCTGTGTAAAACAACATATCATCTGAAGCATTCAGGTAATTAACTCTGCCTGCGTTATCGTCTGCCGTATCACCAAAGGATAAAGACGAAATACCATCAGTAGAATTTGATGTAATAGAAATAACGCCAGCA
>Ga0208793_1000869_pt1 | contig 18767 bp, 13 predicted proteins | sample 17_taG_FD_184092 | JGI IMG/M metagenome (GOLD analysis project Ga0208793, IMG submission 184092) | Marine viral communities from the Subarctic Pacific Ocean - 17_ETSP_OMZ_AT15314 metaG (SPAdes) (version 2) | ecosystem: Environmental > Aquatic > Marine > Oceanic | place: Pacific Ocean | collected...
CTCAGCAGATATATCGTAAGGCTGAACCAAAAGCTAAATTTAAAAGTCAAGAAAATACGTGGTACTTTCCAAGTGGAGCTAGAATAGAATTTGGGTATTGCGAAAACTTACAAGATGTGTTAAGATATCAAGGACAGTCCTATTCATGGATTGGTATAGATGAGCTACCACAATATGCTAATTCAGATATATGGCAGTTCTTAAAGTCATCGTTACGTACTACAGATCCTAGTATACCTTTGCATATGAGAGCTACAGGTAATCCAGGTAACATAGGATCAGCATGGGTTAAAAAGTTATTTATAGATCCTGCTGAACCAAACACTAGAATAACTGAGAAGATAGAGTATGAGCTAGATGGTAGAACACTGTCAAGCGAAATAACAAGAAAGTTTATAGCAGCATCAGTATGGGATAATCCGTATCTCACACAAGATCAAAGTTATGTTGCTATGTTGGCATCACTACCAGAAGTAAAACGTAAACAGTTTTTGTATGGTGATTGGGATGTAGTTGAAGAAGGTGCATTCCCTGAGTTTGATAAGACAACGCATACGTGTGATAGTTTTGAGATACCGAATGGATGGACTAAGATAAGAGCAGCAGACTTTGGATATGCAGCACACTCAGCAATATTATGGGGTGCTGTAGATTTTGATGGTTGTTTGTGGATATATAGAGAGTTGTATGTAAATCGTTTGACAGCAGATAAATTAGGTCAGATGATTATGGAGGTAGAAGCTGATGATGGTAGAATACAAGATGCATTACTAGATAGTTCATGTTGGGCTAAGAGAGGCGATGTAGGTCCATCAATAGCTGAAACTATAAATAAAGAAGGATGTAGATTTAGGCCATCAGATAGATCACCAGGGTCTAGAGTTGCAGGTAAGATAGAGTTACATAAAAGATTAATGATTGATGAAGATACTGGTGATCCTAAGATAAAGATATTAAAGAATTGTAAGAACCTGATCAGTCAGATAGCAGCATTACCAGTGGATGCTAGAAACCCTGAAGATGTTGATACTAAATCTGAGGATCATTTATATGATGCACTAAGGTACATGATAATGTCTAGACCTACGAATATAAGAGTAGCGTATGAAAATACACCTAAACACCGTTACCAAGCATCGGATGCTACGTTTGGATATTAGATGTTTTGGGCATACGCTGGTATGATACTTGGATTAGTACTTATTATCGGTGTATTTGTTTATAGTCATTGGTATTGATATGAAAAAACCTAGAAATTATAAAAAAGAATATGTTAGAACTCAAGGAACTGCTAAAGGTAAACTAGATAGAGCAGGTAGAAATAAAGCTAGAAAGATGTTAAAACCTCCGAAAGGTATGGAGGTACATCATAAGAATGGTAATCCTAGAGACAACAGAAGAAAAAATTTAGCAGTTGTATCAAAGAAATTAAATAGAACCTTGCAGCCAAAAAGGAAAAAATATGGTAGACAAAAATAAACTAAGTGCATTAGAAGATGGTGACACTGAAGAAGAAACCTACGATAACTTAGTTAGTTATGTCAAGGGTAGATATGAACGTGCAAGAACTAGAAGATATACAGATGAAGAAAGATGGGTACAGGCATATAGAAATTATCGTGGATTGTATGGTCCTGATGTTCAGTTTACCGAAACAGAAAAGTCAAGAGTATTTATTAAAGTAACCAAAACTAAAGTACTTGCTGCATATGGTCAACTTATAGATGTTCTATTTAGTCAGAATAGATTTCCTATTGGTATAGAACCTACAGCATTACCTGAAGGTGTGTTAGATACTGTTCATGTAGATCCAAAAGAACGAGAACAAGAAGATGCACTAGAGCAAATAAAAAATCAATATGGTTATGAAGGTGATGGTTTAAATTTAGAACCTGGCACCACCACAGATATGCTCAAAGAAATGCTTGGTCCTTTAAAAGAAGACCTAGAAGATTTAGAAGGTCTTAAAGAAGGACCAGGACAAACACAATCTGCTATTACATTTCATCCATCTATGGTTGCTGCTAAGAAGATGGAAAAGAAAATTAAAGATCAGCTAGAAGAATCCTCTGCTACTAAACATCTAAGGCACTCTGTATTTGAGTGTGTGTTGTTTGGTACTGCAATAATGAAAGGTCCGTTTGCTGTAGATAAAGAATACGCAAACTGGGATGAAGAGGGTGAGTATGATCCAATTATTAAAACAATACCAAAGGTAGAGTATACTTCTGTGTGGGATTTTTATCCTGATCCAGATGCATTTAATATAGAAGATGCTACGTATACAATTGAACGTCATCGTTTAACTAGACCACAACTAAGAGCATTGAAGAAACGTCCTTTCTTTAGATCTAAAGCTATAGAAGAAGCTATTGGTTATGGTGAAAACTATTCTCAGGAATGGTGGGAAGATAGTATACAAGATGCTGAGACTGCTTCTGACTTTGGAAACGATGGTCATTCTGCTGGTAGTGGATCTGGTGATGTAGAACGATTTGAAGTATTAGAGTTTTGGGGTACAATAGATAAAGATATAGCATCACTACAGGATCTAGAGATACCAGAGAAGTATATCAATGATGATGAGATACAGATTAACTGTTGGGTATGTAACAATCAGATCCTAAGATTTGTTATCAACCCATTTACACCTAAACGTATTCCTTACGTTGCAAGTCCATATGAGATCAACCCATATAGTTTCTTTGGTGTAGGTCTAGCAGAGAACATGGATGATACCCAAACATTAATGAACGGTTTTATGAGATTAGCAGTTGACAATGCTATCTTATCTGGTAATCTATTGATTGAGGTAGATGAAACAAACTTAGCACCTGGTCAGGATCTTACAGTATATCCTGGTAAAATCTTTAGAAGACAAGGTGGTGCGCCAGGTCAGGCTATCTTTGGTACTAAGTTTCCAAATGTGTCAAGTGAAAATATGATGTTATTTGATAAAGCAAGAGTATTATCGGATGAATCATCTGGACTACCATCGTATTCATACGGACAAACTGGTGTGCAAGGAACAGGTAGAACTGCATCAGGTATATCTATGTTGATGGGTGCAGCCAGTAATTCAATACGTACAGTAATTAAAAACATGGATGACTATATGTTACGTCCAATGGGTGAGGCAATCTTTGCATTTAATATGCAGTTTGATTTTGATCCAGAGATACGTGGTGATCTAGAAGTAAGAGCTAGAGGCACAGAAAGCTTTATGAAGAATGAAGTTAGATCCCAGCGTCTTATTAGTTTCTTACAGATTGCAAGCAGTCCTGTACTAGCACCATTTGCTAAGTTCCCATACATCATGCGTGAGATAGCAGCAACTATGGATCTGGATGTAGATAAGGTAACAAACAATCCTGAAGAAGCATTTAGACAGGCGTTACTATTACAACAAATGCAACAACAAATTGTAGAAGAGAATCCACAACCTCCACAAGGCATTGATCCAACTGGAACAGGTGGTGGTAATATAGGAACTGGTCAAGCACCTGCACCAGGAGAACAAGGATTTGCTACAGGTGGTGGACCCAATGAAGGAACACAACAGCAACAACAACAGGCACAAGCACCTCAAGGTGGAGGACAACAAATACCACCAGAGTTAATGGCTATGCTACAGCAAGGAGGTGGTGGTAATGCTTGACGTTAAAACTGCTAGAGACATTTTACCGTTAGTAAATACACCGGACTTTGAGGAACTGTTTAACTTATATTTAGATTCTAAGAGACACGATGCGCTACGTGTATTAGAACAGAGTGATGATGAGATAGAAATATATAGAGCGCAAGGTGCAATCGCCATACTTAAAAAGTTAAGAAGTATGCGTGTAGATGTACAAACAGTATTAAAAGGAACTTAACATGGCTCGTAGACCTATTGAACCACAAATTAAACAGGATTTAAAAAGAAGAACAGAAGAAGAATTTAAAAAACCTACAGATGCTGTTATAGATCATCTATTAAAAATAATAATAGCAGGTGAAGAAACAAATTTTGACAAAAGAAGTAGAAAAAAATTAAATCCTTATGATACTGTATTTGGATATGGTAGGTTTTTAAAACCTGGTCAACCTGATCCTGAAAGGAATACACCTACCGCAAATAAACCTATAAGTAAAATGACTTTTAAAGAAGTAAAAGAATTTGGTAGAGCATTAGTTAATGCAACTAAAGGAAAAATAAATAGAGGAGAAAACGGTACTTCAGCAGTAGGTGCATTTCAACTATTAGCAAATAACTATAATACAAATAGCCCAATAGTAGAAAATTTACAGAAACGATTAGGATATAAAGATACTGATATTTTTACTCCTGAAACTCAAAATAAATTAGCTAAAGCATTAATAGTAGAAATAGCAAGTAAAGAATTATATAATTATGTAAGAGAACCTTCATCAGAAAATGCTAATGATCTTATTAATAGAATAGGAATAGGTGGTAATGTAACAATTAACCCAAAAACAGGTAAGAAAGTACGAACAACAGATGGGTGGGAGGGAGTAAACAGTAGTTTTACAGGAAGAAGCACAACAAAAACTCCAAAACTTCCTTTTGGATCAGATGCTGTTGAAAAATTAATTAAAGAATATAATAAAAACCCATTGAGTAAAGATGTAGGTAGAGATATGTTAGTATCTAAACTTTCTACAAGTGGTCAAATGTCTGATTTAGGCTTTTCATCAGATCAATCCGAAACTCAAAGTAATCCTAATGAAGATAGGTTAGATGATAATGTAGATCGTGCTATGGATAGATTTCGTGATATCTTAAAAGATAAAGAAACAATAAAAACTCTTAAACAAATTCAAAATGCTAGAGATCTTTTAGAGGTGTTAGGGACAGGGCCAGCTAGATCTGCATCAGGAGTAGTAGATAATCTATTAAAAAGTAAAAACATAGAAAAAGAAGTAGATAAGTTAAATGATAACGATAGCTTTAGCATATATAACTATTTGCGTGAGGCAGTTAATGAAATTATAGGTGTCAAACCAGCAGGTGCAGCTGAAAAAATTAGTATAGATGGAATTAAAACTTTACAAGAAAAATTTAAAGACATGACAGCTTCAATGGGTCCAGTAATAGATACATCAGATACTGCTAAACAAACAAAAGAATTATTCTCTGATCCTGTTATTTCAGAAGAAGCTGAAAGTCTTCCAAGAGGAGATGCAGGAAGTGGTACAATGACATTTGGTGCTGGAACACAGTTTGATAAAGTAGATATAGATAATGATGCAAGAACAGAAGGTGTCCTAACCAGAGAAAATTTAGGTGATCCAGCAGGTTCACCACTACCAGGAATAGAACCACCTATGGGTGAAGTTGTACCACCACCAAGAAGAACTAATGATATTAATCTTGCTCTTGCTAATGAAAGATCTGAAACTCAATTAAATCCTAGTGAGATTAGAGCAATGGAGGATGAATCATTTGCTGAAGAAGGTGGAGAAAGGGATGATTTTTCACCTAACTATTCTATTGTAGATAGTATTCCTATGGAAGACGCTAATGAAATAGGATCTGGTGATGATTTAGGCACAAGGCAGTATCCCGATTCTACTTTGGAAATGCCAGAAACAATTAGAGATCAAGATGCATTTGCTAGAGATCTACAACCATTTGAATTAGGTGGGCAACGATGGGATAAAGACTATTCGGAACCAGAAAGTGATTTAAGTTACTTTGAAAACTTATTTACTGGATTAGATATGCAAGATGTAGATTCTGATTTTGAAAGAGATCTGCAACCTTTTGAAATCCGCGAAGAACCTATGGAACCATATGATCCAGCAGAAGATTTTGAAGATGAGCCTGAAGATACAAGTGTTGACTATGAATCTGATTTTGAAGCAGACCAGCTTAATTTAGAACATGGTGGTTCTGTAGAAGCTAATTTTGATGGTAAAGATACCGATGATGAAGAAGGTGATCCACCCCCATTAGCCAAACCTAAAGAAGTAGCAGATGATATACCTGCTATGTTATCTGAAGGTGAATATGTACTACCAGCTAATGTTGTAAGATATCTAGGATTAGAGCGTATTACAGACATGCATAAAAAAGTTTTATCTGAAATAAATCAGATGGAAGAATTAGGTATAATCCAAAATGTCGATGAAAATGGAACCCCTGAAAAAGATACAGATGAAATGAAGTTTATTGAATCTGAAGATGTGGGTGGTGAAGCTGATCCTAAAGAAGATGTAGTATCTAAAGGTACAGTAATTATTGCGTCAGCTAAACCTAAAGGCATGATGTGTGATCCACTTGCTTTTGAAGAAGGTGGTATGTGGAGTGAGGTCGGTGGTGAAGCTGATCCTAAAGAAGATGTTATGTCTTTTGATCAAGACTTAGATCAATCTGCATATGGTACGGGTTCTCGTGGACGGGGTGAGTCTTGGGAAGGTGACGAAAAATTAATGAAGGCTGGTCTGGATATGTTTGGTTCTTCAGCAGAAGAGGCGAGGGGTGATTTTGGAGTAGAGCCGTGGGTAAAAACAGATCTAGACATACAACGAAAAATAAAAGAAACAGCAGACCAATTAAAAGAAGAAGGCGAAGACTATAGTGGTTATAGTGGTCTTGGAGATAAAAGTAATAATATAGTTAAAAAATGGGGGGATATGCTTATAGAATTTGGTTTAGGAGCTACTGGTGTAAAAAGAATGGCAGAAGGTCTTGGAGCAGCACATAAAGCAGGATTAAAATTAAGAGAAGAAGCCCATAGTAAAGCTATAGCTGAAGCAGAAGAGGCAAGAGGAGGTAAAAAATTTGATCCTAATAACAAAACAGATAAATTAGAAATGGAAAATATAAAATATCAAGCATGGGCAATACCAGGAATGAGCGCATTAGAAGATAAATATTTTTATGGTGGGGCGATGTCAGATGAAGGAGGTCAATTTTCTGATAAAGAAATGAGAGAAGCAGACGAGTCTTACGAAAGATACGGAAGGATGCAGTCAAATACTCCCACAGTATTTAAGGCTATAAGTGAGATTGTTAATCCATACCTAGGCAAAGGAGAAGAAGGACTAGTCTTACGAAAAACTGGTGATCCAACTGCTGATAACTATTTTCCAATGTTATCACAGGTAAAATATCCTTTTGTTGGACCCATACCAGATCCTTATAAATGGTTTGCAGGAAAAGGAGGCAGGTTCTATAAACATCTTCTTAACCCAAAACGTGATCGTGAGTATATACGTTTTCCTGATCCTTACAGGAAATCTGAACAAATTCCAAGTTCAGGTTTTGCTAATGGTGGTATTATGGTAAAAAAAAAGTTTAACACAGGAGGCACATACGTACCAGGAGTAGGGTACAGAGATGTAACAAATCCTGAATCATTAGAAGATGCATTTAATGAACCTATAAAAAGTTATGAAGATGTACTAGCAGAAATACAAGGTATGACGGGTCAGGATTCTTTTCGTGAAGATAGTGAATTAAAAGGAGCAGAAGGCAGAAAACGTAGAGAAAGATCTAGAAGATTACCTAGACCTACTGCTGGAAGTTCTAAAGATATAAGAATTTCAAGAAGAGATCCGTATTTGCAAAATGATTTAAAGGAATATGGAATTGCTGGAGAAGAAACGGCTACGGTATTAGACAACTACCAGCAGGGAAGAACAAATGTCCTTGAGGGAACAGCTAACTTTAATAGTCCTGTATTAAATAGGCAGATTACAAATGATTTAAATAATTATACTGACGCGAAAAGACAACAGTATGACGGGATTCTTCAAGGAGATTTAGAAAAGATACCCGAAGGTGCTACAAATAGAGATGTCTTAAAGAAAGTATTTTTTAAAGAGTTAACTTCAGGTGATTTTGGGGAAAACCAAGATGAATATGCATTTGGCGAAGAACCAGGAAGTGGTAGATTTGCTAAACTTGGTGGTAGGGGCGCACCAGTTAGACCTATGCAAGGAAAGTCATTTAAAAAATTAATTCTTGGACCTACCCAAGATTCAGGAGGAAGATTAGATCCTACTGAAGCAGATAGATTAAAATTAGATGAGGAAGCAGATTTAGAATGGGTTAATAGAATGTCTCGTTATTTAAATTCTCAAGGAGATAGAAAATATATAGATCCAACTGCTGATAACTATGTAGATAATATATTTAGAGAGTATCAAGGATTTAAAGGAACAGGTTTATGGGGTGAAACAGACCCCTCTGCTATGCCTAGCTCATTAATGGGCCAACAATATGTGGCTGGAGTTGGGTATAGATAATAAGGGCTACCTTCTACCCTTTTCATGGTGAAAAGCTACTAGATGCCCCCGATGAAGAAAGTAAATAAAATGGAAGCAATACAACAAGAAATAAAAAATACCCCAATGCGTTACTCTAAAAAAAGTATAGAGGAAGAAGAAAAAGAAATTGAAGAATTAGAAGCTCAAAGAACTCCTGAAGAAACAGAGGAATCTGATGAAAATTTAGGAGCAGAAGAAAAAACTTTTAAGAAAAGATATGGAGATTTAAGGAGACATACACAACAAATACAAGATCAACATACTGGTGAATTACGTAAACTACAAGGACAAATAGATAGTTTAACACGTAAGCAGGTAAAATTACCAAAATCAGATGAGGAACTTGAAGAGTGGACTGAAAAATATCCAGATGTTGCAAAGATTGTAGAAACAATAGCTACAAAAAAAGCAGTAGAAGCTCGAAAAGATGTTGAAGAAAAATTAAAGTATGTAGATGAAATGCAGATTCAGGTTCAGTTACAAAAAGCAGAAAGTGAACTTGAAAAACTTCATCCAGACTTTGCAGAAATTCGTGCTGATGATGCCTTCCATGAGTGGGTTAATGAACAACCTAAATGGATACAATCAGCTTTATATGAAAATGATAATGACCCAAGGGCTGCTGCAAAAGCTATAGATTTATATAAGTTAGAAACACAACAGACTAAACCTAAAGCTACCAGTAAAGATGCAGCAAAATCTATTAAGAAAGGTTCAAGAGCAGAACAACCAAAGACAGAGGATCGAAGTGCTTGGTCTGAGTCTCGCGTTAAAAATCTTAGTCCTAGAGATTGGGATAAAAACGAAGAAGTTATTTCTGAAGCAATTGCAAATGGCACATTCGTATATGATTTAACTGGTGGTGCAAGGTAAAAAAACTCTTGACAAATTAAATAAAATGTGATATACTTTGTATATTACTTAAAACTAGCGTAGTTTTGCTAGTATTCGGAGCCTCCTTAGTATAAGGACTACCTCCTGTTGATGCTAACTGAGAAGTTTCAACTACCTACATTCGTTAGGCCAGGTTTACCTACACCCTAAAGATGTAGCCTTGAATTGTCAATAGTTGGCTCGTTTCGATAATAGCCGAAAGGAGATAACCAATGGCTTTTAAGACTGCTGCTGGTTACGGAAACCTACCTAACGGTAACTTCTCACCTGTTATTTACAGTAAGAAGGTACAATCAGCTTTCCGTAAGACTAGCGTGACTGAAGATATTACCAATAGTGATTACTTTGGTGAAATATCTAACTTTGGTGATACTGTACGTATTATTAAAGAACCAGAAATCACAGTCAAAGAGTATGCTCGTGGAACTCAAGTAACTCCACAAGATCTCGATGACGACGATTTCACACTAGTTGTCGATAAGGCAAATTATTTTGCTTTTAAAATTGACGACATTGAAGAAGCACATTCTCATGTGAACTTTGAATCAATGGCAAGTGATCGTGCAGGGTATCGCCTGAAAGATCAGTTTGACATGGATGTACTAGGATACTTGTGTGGTTTCCAACAAGCAACTATTAGTGCTGTTGCTGCTACTGCTGGAACTGCTGCTAGTAAGTCTGGTACTGACCCAATCAGCACTGTTGCTGCTACAGGTCTACTTGCTTCCATGTTAATCTCCCGCGCAAGCTTTGTGTCGGGTGGTGCTACTACTGACTCAATTGCAACTCATGCAGACGGATCTACTGGTGAAGCAACTCCTCTGGAAGTACTAAACCGTATGGCTCGTTTACTCGATCAGCAAAACGTAGACCGTGATGGTCGATGGGTTGTTGTTGATCCAGTATTTGCAGAGCAATTGAACGATGAAAACTCTAAACTCTTGAGCAGCGATTTTGCTTCAAGCAATCCGGACATTTTGCGTAATGGTCGCATTATATCTGGTATGGTTCGTGGTTTTAGAGTTTATATGTCCAACAACCTACCTTCCATAGGTAATGGTCCAGGATCAGTTGATACCAACGGTTCTAGTTCAAACTATGGGGCGATTGTTGCAGGACATGACTCTGCTGTTGCTACAGCTTCTCAAGTAGAGAAGGTAGAAACATATCGTGACAACGATAGCTTTGCTGACATCGTTCGTGGTATGCATTTGTACGGTCGCAAGATTCTTCGTCCTGAAGCTCTTGTTCGCGCTCATTACAACATAGCTGGTTAAGGAGGATAAATCATGGCTACTTATGATATGACAAGCTCCGATACTACAGGTGTAGGAGCTAGTACTATTGCCGCCCTTCCAGGGGTAAGCATGAACCATAGTATGTATAATGTCGAGGCCTATCTCGATATTGATGACTTGGTTGCAAAAGGATATTCTGGTGCAAACGGTGATATCTTTCAACTTCTTGAAATTCCAGCAGGTACTCTTGTAATTAATGCTGGTGCAGAAGTTATGAAAGCATTTACTTCAAGTTGCACTCTAGACATGGACTTTGCAGCGGGTGACGATATCGTTGATGGTGCAGATATTACATCAACAGGTTTCTGTGCCGCTGGTACAAACGGTCAAACCAACACTGTTGTAGGTTCTGCCGCTTCAACTTATACTCAATTTGTATCTACTACAGATACAATTGATTGTTTGATTGCTGGAGCAGCCCCTGCTACAGGTAGGTTGCGTGTGTATGCTACACTCATTGATTGCAATGAATCTGGAGCAGAAGCCGCTGCTGCCGCAAGGGACGCATTGGCATAATGGATTTTGGGGTAGTTCATTAGTTTGGGCTACCCCTTTATCTTAATTTGGATATGATATGGCTACAACTTTTTTAACAATAGTAAATGATACATTAAGACGTTTAAATGAAGTAGAATTAACTTCTACTGATTTTGGTGAAGCGTCAGGTTTTCGCGCACAAGTTAAAGATGCTGTTAATGCATCTATCCAAGAAATATCCCAACGAGAATATGAATTTCCGTTTAACTACACGGCAGGTTCTTTAACCTTAGTAGTAGGTCAACAAGAATATTCTTTACCTTCTGATTTTAAAATAGCTGATTGGGATTCTTTTAGAATAAATTATGATTCAGATAACAATTACGCCGCAAGAAATTTAAAACTTATAAATTACGATACTTTTCTTAAAAGATTTTTTGAGCGAGATAATGAAGCTGGTACAGGTGATTACGATCAACCTATATACGTGTATAGAACACTAGATAATAAAGCAGGTTTTACTCCTAGACCAGATGCAACTTATAGTATAAGTTATAATTATTTTGCTTTTGCTTCAGATTTATCTGCATCTACAGATGCTATGTCAGTACCTGATGCTTTTAAACACGTTGTTATAGATGGTGCATTATACCATTGTTTTATGTTTAGAGATAATTCTCAACAGGCTTCAATAGCTAAATCAAAATTTGATGAGGGTATAGACAGAATGCGTTCATTACTTATTAATAGATTTACAGATGTGCGTGATACTCGCGTTAGTAGATTAATAAATGTACCGCATGGTAATGGATAATGACTGATGCTTTAAAAGATGCCACAATTTTATCTAGAGGTGGTTTATTTACTAATGAAGATGCGTTATCTTTAGCTGGATCTAATCCAGGTGCCGCACTTCGTATGTTAAATATGGAGATATCTCAATTTGGTGGGTATAGAAGAATTAGTGGCTATGCTTCATATGACTCTAGTTATGGAACTGTCACGGGTACTGGTGAGATTATTGGACTCTGGATTTTAGGAGGTACTCCATATGCCTGTAGACGTAATGATGGGGATTATACAGGTGCATTAGGAACTGATCCTTTTACTACTAGTAGTGGTAGCGCAACTATAACAGTCGCTCATACTAGTCATGGATTAGCAGTAAGCGACAGAGTTATTTTTTCTGGATCAGCCGCTGTAGGAGGCATTACACCTAATAGTGTAGAAATGACTGTAGCCAGTGTTCCTAATTCAAATAGTTACACTGTAGCCTTTACCTCTAGTGCTAGTTCTAGTGTTAGTGGTGGTGGAGGTAGTTCAGTAACATTTAAATACTTTGACGTATCTGCTGCTAAAGCGCATTCTTTAGGTGCAAATCCAATTACAACTGTTAATGAAAGTACTACTATAACAGTTGCACATACAGCGCATGGACTATCTGTAGGTAATTATGTTACTCTTTCGGGGTCTTCAGCAGTTGGAGGAATAACTCCAAATTCAGTTGAGATGAAAGTAGTATCAGTACCAAATGCAAATAGTTATACTTTAACATTTACTTCTGCTGCTACAAGTGGTGCTACAGGAGGTGGTAGTTCTGTAACAGCAAAATATAGTCAATATTATACAATATGGAAATATACTACAAGTGGTTGGACTAGAGTACATTCTTTTAGATCTTCTATTGATGTATCTAAAGTAAGACATTCATTTAATTCATATCAAGGAGCAGAAACAGTAATTTTAACGGATGGTAAAAATACTCCTGCAAGATATGATGGAACTACTTTTACTGAACATGCTACAGGAGGTGATTCTAATCCTACAGGTGCAGCAGTTAGTACGGATTTTATAAATCATCAATTTTATGCTGGTTTTCCTACTTCTGGATTAGGACCAAATATTTTATTACATACTAAACCAACACCTAGCGATGATTTTGATACTGCTGATTTTGCTGCTAGTGGAGGTGCTGGTCAACAAAATGTTGGATTTAATATAGTAGGTATAGCAAAGTTTAGAAATTCTTTATTTATTTTTGGTAAAGATAAAATAAAAAAATTAGTAGGTACTGCTTTAGCAGATTTTTCTTTAGAAGAAGTAACAGATAATATTGGATGTATTGCTACAGATAGTATTGTTGAAATAGGTGGTGATATATTATTTCTAGCTTCTGATGGTATTCGTCCTATTCAAGGTACTGCTAGAATTGGTGATGTAGAACTTGAAACTATTTCTAAACCAGTACAACAATTGTTACAATCACTACCAGATACACACGATTTAGATAATATGTCTTCAGTTGTTATTAGAAATAAATCTCAGTTTCGTTACTTTTTTCCAAAAACAACTACTTCTGCTGCTGATACAGCAGGAATAATAGGTGGACTTAGATTTGCAGATAGAAGAGTTGGTTGGGAGTTTGGGGAATTATTAGGTATAAGAGCATTTGTAGCTACAAGTGGCTTAATAGATGATGTTGAAATAGTATTACATGGAGATGCAAGTGGTGAAGTATTTAAACAGGAAAGTGGAAACACTTTTAATACTGCTGATGTTGTTTCTGTTTACGCAACGCCTTTTTTATATTTCGACTCTACCGAAAAACGCAAAATATTTCAGCATATTTCATTATTTACCAGACCAGAAGGATCGTCTACAATTAACTTAGGTATAGCATATGATTGGGATGATCCTAATGTTCCAGATCCAAGTACATATTCATTAACAACAGCAGGAGCATTAGCAAGATATACTACAACAGGAGCAACATATGATGCTTCATTTAGTTATGATGGATCATCTAGTCCTGTATTAGAAACTAACATACAAGGATCAGGTAGGGCAATATCCTTGGTTATAACATCGACGGGAACTCAAGCACCCTACAGTATCAGTGGGTTTTCCATAACTTATCAGGATGCAGGATACAGATAATGGCAGGATATACTAGACAATCAACAGCGCAGATAGTTAGTGGTGAGGTTATTTCCGCAGCACCAGTTAATGCAGAATTAAACCAAGTACTAGCAGCCTTTAACGAATCTACTGGTCACTCGCATGACGGTACGGCAGCAGAAGGTCCACCTATAGATCGTATAGGAGATGCTGATCAGAATAATAAAGTACTTATAGATACTACTAATAATTATGTAGAATTTTATACTGAGGTTAGTTCTTCTTCAGTACAACAACTTTATATTGCAGACGGTGCCATAGTTCCTGTAACTGATAATGATATTGATTTAGGTACTGCATCCTTGGAATTTAAAGATGTATTTGTTGATGGTACTGCACATATAGATACTCTTGATATTGATGAAAATGCAACAATAGCTGGTACATTAGGTGTTACTGGTGCGCTTACTGGGTCTAGTACAGTCCAGGGAACTACAATAACTGCCACAACTGCCTTTGTTCCTGACGCTAATGATGGGGCTGCATTAGGTACAACTTCCTTAGAATTTAGTGATCTTTATCTTGCTGATGGTGCTGTAGTTGGTTTAGGTAATGATCAGGATGTTACATTAACTCACGTAGCAGATACAGGCATCCTATTAAATAGCACAAATAAAATACAGTTTAATGATGCTTCTCAGTTTATTCAAGGTTCTAGTGCTACTGTATTAGCTCTTGGGGCTACCGATGAAATTGATCTTACTGCAACTGCAATAGATATAAACGGTACTGTAGATATGAGCAGTACTCTAGCAGTAACAGGTGCAGTTACAGCAGATGCTGGAGTATCTATAGACAATATAACAATAGATGGAACAGAAATAGATTTATCTTCTGGGGATCTTACTGTAGATGTTGCAGGAGATATTATACTCGATGCAGGTGGTGATGAGGTTATATTTAAAGATGGAAGTACTAATGTTGGTCATGTTAGTATGGACAGTGATAATCTGACAATTAAATCACTCGTAAGCGATAAGGATATGATCTTCCAAGGTAATGACGGTGGATCAGGTATTACTGCATTAACATTGGATATGTCAGGTGCAGGTGCAGCTACATTTAACTCTTCCGTTACTGCTACTGCACTTAGCGTAGGTGACGGTAATATAACTAACGTAGGCGATATTGCTCTTGATTCTATATCTGCTGATGATACTGATATTAATGTAGCAGTAACAGATAATTCAGCAACTGCATTTACAATCAAACAAGGATCAGATGCTTATCTTATTGTTGATACCGCTGACAGTAGTGAGTCAGTATCTATCGGTACAGGCATATCTGGCACTGCTATAACAATAGGACACGGTACTTCTGAAGTAACTATAGGTGACAACTTAACTGTCTCAGGTAATCTTACAGTTAATGGAACACAGACAGTAGTAGATACTGTTACAATGAATGCAGCCAATGCAATCGTATTTGAAGGTGCTACTGCTGATGCACATGAAACTACATTATCCATTGTTGATCCTACAGCAGATCATACACAATACCTAATTAATCAGGGTGGGTATATTCCTGTATTAGATACTGTAACTACTACTGCAATTAGTGCAACTCCTGCTGAATTAAATATTATGGATGGTGTTACTGCCTCTACAGCAGAACTAAACATAATGGATGGAGTAACAGCTACAACTACTGAACTAAACTTGATGGATGGTGGTAGTACAGTAGGAACAACAGCAATCGCAGATGGTGATGGATTAATTATCAACGATGCTGGTACAATGAGACAAGCTACTGTGCAGACTTTAGCTGCCTATTTAGACGATGAAATAACTGCAATGCCCAATCTGGTAACTACTGGTGCATTAGATGGCGGTAGCATAAGTTCAGGATTCGGTGCGATTGATAATGGATCATCTAATATTACTACAACAGGAACAATATCTTTTGGATCACTTACTGATGGCACTATAACAGCAACAGCATTTGTTGATGAAGATGATATGACTTCTAACAGTGCTACACTTATTCCTACTCAACAATCTGTTAAAGCATATGTAGATTCTAATAAAAACGTATCAGGTTTGAATGCTACAGGTGCAGAACTAAATACTGTTGCAGATGCTTCAGCTATTAGTATAGATACCAGTACTGCTATAGCAAATAACGATGCTATATTAATGTATGACAATAGTGCTACAGCTATGAAATACTTTGATGTAGATTTGCTGGATACTTACTATGCAAGTAGCACTCAGACTTTATCAAATAAAACATTAACTGCACCTAAGATAGTTGATGGCGGTTTTATTGCTGATGCAAACGGTAATGAAGGTATAGTGTTACAAACTGCTAGTTCTGCCGTAAATGCTGTAGAAGTAACCAACTCAGCAACAGGTGGATCTGTAGTTGTCGGAGCTATGGGAGATGACTCTAATATTGATATAGACATTACACCAAAAGGTACTGGTGAAGTAAACATAGCAGCAGGTAACTTAAACTATGCAGGTACAGCAGTTACGTCTACAGGAGCAGAATTAAATATTTTAGATGGTGTTACATCTACTACTGCTGAATTAAATAAGTTGGATGGATATAACGGAACTGTAACAGAATTAAATTATTTAAAAGATTTGTATGACACTGGTGTTACCAATACAGAATTTGATTACTTGGATGGTGTAACAAGTAATGTTCAAACGCAATTAAACGCAACAGCGTCAACAGGCAAGGCCATCGCTATGTCGATGGTTTTTGGTTAATAGAAAGGATATAGAAAATGGCCGCACCTAATATTGTCAATGTCGCTACTATTACGGCAAAGACAGATACAGCATTACTTACAGGAACTTCAGCAACAGCAGCGTTAAGCAACGCAGCATCTTCTGGTAAGGTTCTAAAAGTAAATAGCTTAGTAATATCTAACGTAGATGCTTCAGCAGCAGCTACTATAACAATAGGTATATACCCACAAGATGATATAGCAGGTACAGCAGTTGTCTATGCAAATGCAGTGTCTGTAGCACCTAATTCATTCTTAGTGGCAATAGATAAAAATGTTGGAATGTACTTAGAAGAAGACACATCTATTGGTGTTACTGCTAGTGTAGCTAACGATTTGACCTACACGGTTACATACGAAGAACTATCGTAAGGAACTTAGATGAAGTTTGTTGGTAACATAGCTTCTGACTCAGAGGTGGTAAAAACTGCTGATGGTGCTATCGTAGCTGGTAAGCCTGTTATAGTTAATTCTGATGGTACTGTGAGTGCTATATCACAAACTTCCGCAGGTATTGGAACCGCAGTTGATACAGGTTTTGATGGCAGTAATGGAGTAGTTACTACAGGATTACCTGGCGTTTCAAAGTTCGTAGCCTTTGGGCGTGACTCAGGTAATAGTAGTTATGGAACTTGTATAGTAGGAGTAGTTTCAGGTTCATCAATTTCTTATGGCAGTGCATCTTCTACTACAATTGCAAGCACTGAAAATCCTGATATTATTGGCCTAACTTCTACTACGTTTGTACTTGTGTATACAGATTGGTCTGACTCAAATAAAGGTAAGGCTAGAGTTGGAACAATAGATGCATCAGATAACAGTATTACTTATGGTACTGTTGCAGATTTTGAAACAGGTCAAACAGCCCTGAACGGTAGAAATAATGTTGATCGTTTGACAGATACAAAATTTGTAATTGCTTTTGAAGATTCTTCAGACAGTAGTAATGCTAAAGCAATTGTAGGAACGGTATCAGGTACAAGTGTTAGTTTTGGAACTGCTGCAACTTTTGCTACAGCAAACTCTTCTAAGTATTCAACAGTCGGGGCATTAAGCGACACAAAAATTGCTATTGCTTGGTCAGACACTCCAAGCCCTGATCCAGAGGACGGAAAGGTTGTTATAGGAACAGTATCAGGTACTTCTATATCATATGGATCGACTGTAGTTTATGACAGTAATAGAGTTATTAGACACTCACTTGCAGCGTTAAGCGATTCAAAGTTTGTTATAGCCTACGATGATGACAGAACTGGAAATGCTTATGGTACTGCTATTATAGGTACTGTATCAGGTACAAGCATAACTTTGGGAACAGCTACTGTATATAGGGAAAACAATGGTGCTGGTGGGTCATATATCCCCTGTGTAACAAAGATGACTTCAGATAACTTTGTAGTTGCTTTTATTAGTGCTGATAGTGAAGGTAATGTAATAGAAGGAGCAACATCAGGAACTAGTGTAACTTTTGGGTCTCCAATAGTAGTTTCTGACACAGGCAATACTACCGTTTGGGCATCTTTAGTCAATGATGAAAAAGTGGTTGTTGGGTCATCGCTATCAAGTAGTTTTTATGTTAGTGTTTACACTCCACAAAGCACCAATCTTACTACAGAAAACTTTATAGGCTTTGCAAAAGATGCTGTTGTAGATGGTGCAGTGGCTACTTTGCATATCGCAAATAGTATTAGTAGAAATCAATCGTCTTTAACGGCTGGTCAAACATATTTTGTGCAAGAAAATGCTACTATAGGTACAACTGCTGACAGTACATCAGTAACGGCTGGAACTGCTATTTCAGCTACAGAATTAATTGTGAAGGGATAAAGAAAACAATGTCAAAAACAATAGTAGAAAATTCAACTAAAATATCAAAGTATTTATTTGCTGACGATAAAGCAGTCAGCATGGCTTCTGATAAAATTACTGTAGGCAGTGATCCTGTAGATTTTCATATAGGTGATCTTAACAGTGGCAATGCAACGCTACATAGCGATGTATCAAATGCACCTTCAGATTGGTATGGCAACAAATATAAGTTCGATGGAAGCAGTTGGTCTGCAAACTCTGACTTTGTTGATCCGAGAGAAAGAGATGAGGACTAATCTAACTTATGCGTATTGTAG
>Ga0208793_1000870_pt1 | contig 18755 bp, 36 predicted proteins | sample 17_taG_FD_184092 | JGI IMG/M metagenome (GOLD analysis project Ga0208793, IMG submission 184092) | Marine viral communities from the Subarctic Pacific Ocean - 17_ETSP_OMZ_AT15314 metaG (SPAdes) (version 2) | ecosystem: Environmental > Aquatic > Marine > Oceanic | place: Pacific Ocean | collected...
CTTCTTCAGTTACGTTTTCTACGTTTTCTTCCATAATATAATATAATAATAATTAATAATTTACCTAGGATCAAAAGAACCTAAGTCAAAGCCTCCTAAAGAATCATTACCTGCAGACTCAAAGTTTTTAGGTGCTTTTTCCTTTTTTCTTTGGTCTATAAGTTCACTTTGTTGAGTAGCTTGTATTCTTGTTCTTTCGTCCTTACGATCTTCTTTTTCTTTTTCTTTTGTTTTAACAGCTTGTGCTTCTATAGACTTCAACTGCATATTCATTTGAAACTCTAACTGCATCAACTCTTTTTTGTACATAACTTCTTGAGCTTGTTGTTGAGCTTCAAGCTGAGCTTTAACTTGTTCTAACTGTGCTTGAGACTGACTAAGAGCTTTTTGTTTTTGCATTTCCATTTGAGCGGATGCCTGTTGAGCTTGTATGTTAGCTTGAGACTGTGCTTGAATATTTTGCTGTTGCATTTGCTGGTCTCTTTCTAGTTTTCTTTTTCTACGTATTTTTAATAGCTGGTTAGCAAGCTTTATGTTTTTAATCTCTCTAAGATCAATAGCGTCAGTCAACTCTATAAGTTGTTGTTGTAATGCCATTTGTATGTTTTGCTCTAGCATTGCTTTTTCTTCATCATCTGGTGTTAGCTCTAAAAATATACCAAAGTCATATAAATGTAGACTTGACATTTCTTCTAATGTAGCTACATTATGATTACCTATTTGATTTATAAAAGCATCTTTAGTTGGTGAATACTCTATAATATCAGATATTCTAAGTGATAAACATTCAGCAACTTCTGATGTTAAGTATAAACCAGCTTGTAGTATATGTCTTGTAGCAGTGTTGCTATTTGCTGCAGCTAACTTTTGTACTCCAACTAATGCTTTTGGATCAGGTGTTGCAGCGTCTCTAGCCTCGTTCAATCCTGTCGTATCTCTTATCATTTGTAAATAATAATTGTACGTACCAATTAAACTCTGCATTTTCTGACCACCAGAACCTGATTGTATTTCTTGAATAGGTACTTTACCTGGGTTCATATCACCTTCAGACGTCATTGATCTACCAATAACAGAACCTGTTTGGAAGAACATATTTAAGGCTTCTTGAGGATTATAATTTGTGCCATTACCTAAATCTATTTCAGCTAAACCATCAGCGTCTAAGTAAACACCATCTGGCACCATACGCGACAATACTTGCTGTAGTTTTAAATGAGTTAGCTGTATCATATCAGCAAAACCAGTAATACGACTAACCAAGCTTTCAATTTTACCTTTGTACATACGTGGAGCAACAATAGCATAATTCATTTTTACTTTAGTAAAATCACTTTTAGGTCTCATCATGTTCTTAGCCATTTCCCATTTTAATAGCTTGCTTGTGCCTAGCACTATAGCACCATCGTATAAACACTCAATAGATCTTTGTAGTCTACCAAAACCACCTTCCATGTTTTCTGGTGGATTAAACGTATCATCTTTTTCTAAAACTTTATCAGCACCACTACCAGTTTCTTTTAACTTGTAAACTTGATTCATATATGTTTTATAATTAAAATATAAAACTTGAACTTTGTTATTATCAGATTCGTTTACATCATAATTAGTGCCGTAGCTATTTTTGTAAGAGCTTTTGTTTTTTAATATATCTTCAAGATCAGCTTCAGTTAGATGTGGAAATTGTTTTGCCAGTTCGTTAACAGGTATGTTTTTAACTTCACCAACGTAATACAAATCATCAAAATAAGGTGACTTTGTATAAGAGTAAACTAAATCTGCTGGATCAACATAATCAATAACAACACCTTCAGATGTATTAAAACTTGTTTTAACAGCTCCTATACCTAACACTGTTAAATCGTAATAAAATCTTTTCTTTATTAATTCATAATCACTACCTTCAAACAAAACAGATAAAGCTTGCTCTTCTGCTATTTCTACAGCTTGTTTATAATTAAGCTGCATATGAAGTTCTAATTCTTCTTTAGAACCAGGTAGCTCTTCCATATCGCTTTCTTTCATTGATATACCAAAAGCTTGTTCTGTAAAAGCGTTTAACTCTTGCGTGTCCATATCACCTAGTATAGTTTCCATATACTCAGTGCGTTTTTCAACACCAAAAGGATCTTGTGAGTAAGCTTTTATGTCATATGTTCTTTCAGCTATACCATTTACAACTATATCAACAAACTTAGGTATAATAGGTACTGGTTTCCAGTCTAAATTTAAATAAGACAAATCACCATTAATAGATAGTTCGTCTTTATATTTTTGTGTTGATTGTTCGCCTCTAGCATACAACCTTAATTTGTGAAAATCATTTCTATGATTATTATATCTATAAGAACCTTTGTCACTATGAAACCACTCTGCTTCAATAGCTTTAGCTACTTTTAAACCATAATCATAGCTCATTTTTTCTATATCGCTAACAGCTTGACTTGGAAAATATTTATTTATAACAGACTCTGCCATATTTATTTTTTAATTAATTTAGATGTATTGCCTTTGTTTGAATATTTAGCAATATTTATATTTAGTTTTGGTTTTTGTGTTGGCGCATTTGGTCTATAAAGATGTCTATTGTTAGCCATAATTGCTAAACCAGAACTTATAGATGCATCATGCTTTGTTCTTTTGTTAATGTCAAATTTTGCCCAGTCATTTAATAATTCGTTAAAATAACAATTTCCAAAAGTACCATCTTGTGCCATGCCTACATGGCTTTGTATATACATTTCAATCGCAGCTGCATGAGCTTGTTTTATATCTTCACTAGAGTTAGGTATACCACCAACTTCTTTTTCAGCCGTAGACAACTTGTTCCATATTTTATCAGGTCTATTCATACTAAACCCTCTGTAACCACGTCTTCTTAAATAATACAATAGACGAGGTTTGTTGTTCTCTGCAAGTAAAGGCATGCCGTAAAATACTAACGCCATTAGAACATCTTCAAAGAATATCTCCGCAGTTTGCGGTCTAGCTAAATACTCTAAAAAAAATGTGTTAGCTGGTGCATCTTCCATGCTAAACTTAGTTAATCCATGGAGCGCACCTTTGGAGCCGACGCCATCGACGGTACCTGATATATCGTAGCTATCGCAACCAAAGGCGCCCATATGTTCATTGCCAGGCCATTTAACACCGTTTTTTATTACAACTTTATTTTGTATGTTTGTTGGCGGTACCCAACTTACTTTAAACCTACCTTTTGGGTCTGGATAAAATATTACTTGTGAGTCTTTTACACCATTAACCCATTGAAAATTACCTCTAGTAATACCTAGTGTTCTAGACATTTCTTCGTTGTAATCTATTTGCTCATATATTTTAACTAAGTTAAATATACTGTTTTTTGTTTCATCTCTAAACGCGTGCTCTGTAGTTCTTGGAAACTGTCTGTAAAATTCGTTTAGTGCGTCTTGATCATTTTTTAAACCGTCAGCTTCGTTTTGCCAACTGTCTATAACACCTATATCTATTAATTCCCCATGTGGATCGAAGACTTCATGATCCGGAGTATTGAAGACTGGGCTTCCGTGCTCATCAATAAATCCTTCGTAGTTCCACTCCATTGGGATAAAAAGAGAATATAAACCAGACGCTGTCTGTCCATTTCTGTTTCGTTTAGTAACGTCTGATGCATTATATAATTTTTTAAAGTTTTCTCCACCTTTGTCTAAAGAGTTTGATGTTGAGCCCATCATGCATTTACCTATAATCCTACTACCTAATCGTAAACATGTTTTTGTAACTCTCCAGTTATTTAATATATTATCGGGTCTTTCCCACTTACCACTCTCATCGTGTACTAATAGTTTTAGTTTTTCACCATCATAGCTATTGTCACCTGTGTTCTTCCAGTCTATAGTTGTATCTAATCCTTCTAAGTCTTCTAGCTTTTCGTTTGTTGTAATCTTCTTTCTAGTGAACTTAGAAGCTGGAACTCTATATGCAAGCTCGGATTTTGGCCTATCCATACCGTCTTGAATAGGACTAAAAAAGAAAGGATAATTAATCGATATAGGTACAACTTTGTCAGTAAACATTTTCTTAGCATCAGCTCCTGTTTTAGATAATATACCAAACCTTGCATCACTTGATATCGTAGCTTGGTTAACTGTTTCAGCCGATGACATAAAAGAAAAACCAGACCGTCTATTTTTTAGGTAACACATACCATAACATCTTTTATCTGCTTTGCATGCTTCCCAAAATATATAGAATAGTCTGTTAGCTTCTCTGAAGTCTGGCGCGCCTACGTCAATCTTACTCCATTGCAGATACATATAATGTGTACCTGTTATGTATGTTGCCTTACCATTGTTGTTAAACCAAAAACCTTCATCTCTACGCTTAAACTCTTCGTCTATATAATCAAACCAGTCAGCTTTCTTTTCTTCTGCGTAAGCTCTCCAGTCAAATATGTTTTTAAGTCTACTTAGTTCTTTAGGGTATTCAAACTGTTTCCACTTTTTTTCTTTGTTGCTATACACACTACGCTCTTTAGGTAATGCTATCTGAAAGTTTTGTATCTCGTATATCTCACCTATCTCACCAGTCTTAGATATAACTACAAGATCGTGTTCTTTGTTATAACCATACTTCCACTTTTTACCTTTATTAAGTCTGCTTATAGTAGTTTTTTTTATAGGTTCTACTATTTGTAGTAAATTCTGCTCGTACATTACTTAGACCTACCCTCTGCAAAACCTTTAAATACTTTAACCTCGGTTTTAGTTTCTTTACCTTCAAGTATGTTCTCTTCCTCTTGTATTCTATTCAATATTTCAAACGCATCAAATATAGCTAGTTTCTTTGTTGCTGCAGCATTTTTTAATCTGTCAGCAGATATATCATCGTCAGAATCTACAATAGCTTCTTTGGCAACTTTAATCAGTTCTTCAACTGCCTTATGCCCAGCTTGGATTATATTCTTCTTCGTCTCCTTGATATTCATATTTGATTGTAATAAAATTTGATAGTAGTCTATATAGTTTCTGGCCGTCTATTATAAACTCATATTCTGAGCTTGGCCTAAAACCTATTAAATCGCCTTTGTTAACTGTACCGTCAGTATGTTTAACAATACCAACTAAAGGCTTTTCTTTATCTACACTTAGTTTGTCTGTAGATTTTACTGGTGCTACAAAACAATATCCTTTTTGCGCTTGCCATTCGGTATCTTTGTATAAGAATATTTGATCTGGTTGTACTAGGTATGTTTCTTCATCAATATAACTTCTACTATTCTTTTCTATACCGTGCTGGTTGTGCCATCTTCTAAATACATTGTGATGTACTATAACCTTATCACCAACTTTTATATCTGTATCACCAACTGTAGGTATTGCTTTTACTATAGCTTCTCTACTAACATACTGGTGGTTGAATATCTCTGTATTAACTATCAGTTCTTTACCTCCTATATCTTTTGTATTGTTGTATCTTGATTTTACTGGTGTTACAACAAAGTTGTAAACCGACTTCATTAATACTGTAAGTTATATTCTACAGATACAGCCATATTTTTGTTAAAGTCTTTCCAAGGTAAAACATCTTTACCTTTTCTAATATACACGCTGTACTTATCGTCTTCTTCTAAGATGTCACATATAGTATGACCACCATACACTTCTTGCCCAACGGCATAGTGCATGGCGTCATTCTTATAATCTTTACCGATACTAATTTTTCTTATCAGCTTCGACATCTTCTGGGTACGTGATAGTACCATCTTGAATATTAATATCTACTTTACCGTATACGTCTTCAAATGTTTTTTGCATTGTAGCCATTTGAGTTTGTAAACCAGTTACTTGATGCAACAAGTTATGCTTTCTACTCTCAATAGAACCAATTTCCATTTGAGCTCTATTCATAGAGTTAACTAAGTTTTGTAAACCTTCTAGTTCTTCTGTAGTTATGTTTTGTGGTTTTAAGTCCACTACTTTTTCTTTTGCCATTTTTATTTAATTTAAGTTAATTTAATTTATAATCCGTGAATTCCTGTTAAGTAGCTGTTCACGCCAGCTATTTCTGTTGCCGTTAACGATCTATTCCAAACCGCTAGTTCTAATATCATACCATCAAAGAAATCAGAAACACCTTCATTGGCGCCTATTACATTAATATTAAAACCTTTTGTATTACCACCAGTTCCAACATTAACAGAATTATCTACGTCTGGCGTCAATGTACTACCGTTTTTCATAAAAGTAAATTTACCAGAACTACCAGCGGTTCTATTTAACAAGATCAAGTATGGTGCAGGATAACCAAAAGTTCCTGTGTCAAAATGAAACTCACTTGTTGTTGTTGATGGAAGTTCTCCTGTAAAAGTAAACACTCCTGAGTTTGATGCGTGTGGAGGACTAGTTTTTCCAAATTGAAATGCTCCATTTGAACCAGAAGCTATTGTGCAAATTGCCTCACTTTCTCTTGATACAACCACAGCTATGCAAAAACCACTATTTGCAGCAACGCTTATTGTACCTGAAGCTACTCCATTTGTGTCTAAATCATAGTGATCACTTTCGCTAGACTCAAAATCTAAACCACCTGTATGCACGTTACCGTTAGCGTCTGCACCAGATAACGCAGCTCTATTACCATCATTAGTTTGCAGTATATGATTATTATTACCAGATGAATCTTCCCATTTTGCAGTTGTTACTTCAGTGTTATTTTTGAGCCATAAATTTAAACCAGTAGGCGCGACTGCCAATAAACCATTATCATATACAAAACCCCCATGTGGTATACCTAATCCTAAACCTAGCATTTTAGTACCCTATGTATGCGATACACTTACCAGAGTCAAGCAATATTTCTGTCCATCTACCATATATAGTCATACCTTTTGGAAAAGTAACACTATCTGTTACAGCTCCACCGTTAGCATCTATACCAGTCTGAGCCACTTCAGAGTTTATATATTGAGTATTGTCTTCTGATTTTAAACCAGAGCCGTCAAATACAGTGTCTTCTAAGAATTGTATTGCTACAAAAACTTTTTCTGTTCTATTGACGTTACTTGCAGGTGTTGCGTCTGAATCACGTCCACCTATAATTGTTACAGCGTTTGTTGTTCCTGTTATAAGTATTGAACCCATTTGTCCAAAACCATAGCTTACTTCTGTTGAATTTGCCATTTATTTTTTTACTTTTTCTAGTGATCTACCGCCAAAATAAGCACCGATCACTGTTATTAATACTAATTGTAATAAGTCTGTCCATTTATCTTGTACTTTAAAACTTATAACACCAGCATCAATAAATATCAATAATACTGTTGCTACAACTAAAAATACTAAGACTAATGGTCTTATGTTTTTACTTAGCCATGAATCTGAGTTCATGTCCATTTTCCACCTTTCTGTTACTTGCTTTTGCATTTCAGCTTCGTAACCCATTACCATGTCTTTTATTTTTCTTTGTGCTTCAAGCTTTTCTTCTTTTGATGTAGTTAAGTTATCTAGAACTCCACCAACATTTTTTATTAGTTCGCCTGCACCTGCTGAAATTAATTTTTTTATCATATTGTTTTTTTAATATCCACCGCTACTAAGCGTTGTAGTACTTGTAGTAGTGTTAGTTGTACTAATTATTCCACCGTGTGTTGCCCCACCCATGTACCCAGTCTGGCCTTGGTATTGATGCATGTGATAACCTGATAAACCATTAGATGCGGCCCAAGCTAAAGCTTCTTGTATAGTTGAAAACAAAGGCATACCGTCTATAGTTGTTAATATCATATATTTGCTGTTTTTTCCCAAGGAAAATCATCACCAGCCTCTTTCCACTTACCATCAACTTTAATCATATCTTTACCGTTAATAGTTTCTCTTGGGTATGTTACCCCATCATAATATACACCATCATCATTGTAAGCTAATCTACCTAGTTTCATATCTGTAGCATGTCTCATTTCATGCAACAATACTTGTCTTTCTTCTTGACTACCAGGCTGTACAGTATTACTAATGTATATGCTGCCGTCCATGTTAGCCTCGCCTAATATACCTTCTGCTAGGTTTTTTCTAATAACAGGTGTTCCTGGTATTGAAGCATCGCTAGATTTAAAGCTTAGCTTCTTATCTACAACACCACCATTGGCTATTGGCTTTCTAGCTGTACCTAATCTAAAACCCATTATTTCTCACCACATTTTTTAGACGGATTACCTACTTGCCTCCAGTCTTGTTTAACCCATGTTTTTAAACTACCACCACTACTAGTACCTGTTACATTACTTTTACTTGAACGTCTATATTTACCAGCCTTACCCGCAGCTCTTTTAGCTCTAACTACTTTAGATCTTTCAGAACTACTCATGCTAGCTATTTTAGCTTTAGGTAAGCATACTTTTTTAGTACCACCACCTTTTTGTTTTGCCTTAGTAGGTGAAGATTTACGACAACTACCTTTAGCTCCTTTTGCGGTGCCAGGTACTCGTTCATATCCTACCCAACAAGGTAGTGGACTGTTTTTAGCAAATTTAGACGTTATGTCGTACATTTATTTTTTGTACTTCAATTTAGCAGCAGACTTTTTAACTAGCTTAGATGGAGACTGTCTCATCATCTTCATTGCAGCTGGCTTTAACATCTTTGCTGGTGAAGCTAATATTTTATCTCTTAATTCTTTTGGTAAGTTAGCTTGTTTGCCAATTAAAGGTTTTTTCATTGGAGATTTTTTAGCCATTTTAGCAGGTGACTTTTTAGCCATCTTTGCCATTGACTTCTTTTTCATTTTTGCAGGAGCTTTTTTCATTACTTTTTATTTTTTATATGTTTGTACATTGAGTTACCTAGTTTTTCACCCATCTTACTGTCTGACTTATAGTGAGCACGGGCAACTCTACGACTATAAGATATGTTTTCACCTGTTTTAGCAAAAGCTGATTTTGCTTTAGGATGCTGATCACCTAATACTTTACTTATTAATATGCCTTGAACAGAATGTCCAGAAGGATATGAAGGTGTCTTCATTGAAGCCATTTCATAGTTAGGTAGTTTTTTATCTAACTCTTTAGGTCTTGGCCTGTTATGATACTTCTTTAATTCTAAGATTACAGGTGCAGAGTCTTTTATTAACTTAGCAGCAACGTTTTTATCATAATCTTGTACATTATTGTCTTTAGCGGTTTTAGCAAAAGCAGACTCTATGTTGTCAAATTGTTTTACAAAAGACTTTTTTAAAGGTATTTTTTTAAGTTCGTTTAACTCTGTATGAGTTGTATAACCACTATTAGACGGCGGCTTCATTTTTTTAAACGGACCTGTGTCAAAATCTTTTAACACTTACCTGCCTTTTGTGTTTTAGAAGCCCACATATTAGCGTATGCTGATGGGTAAACTTTAAACTTTCTTTTTGCAGCTGCTTTACAACTAGCACTAATTTTAGCTAAAGCTGGTGATGTTTTCATTTTTAAAGCTGATGCCTTGTTTGGATTACCTTTACCGCCGTCAGCTTTACTAGCATGAACAGCTTTTCTTTGTGCGTGACTTTTATATCCCATTTTTTGTTTTTTTATATTTTACAATCCTAAAAAGTTTTTCTTAAGTGCTTTGCCTATTTTCATACCTCCTTTAATATCTTTGTAGCTTTTGTAAGCATCTCTAGCTGTTATCGCCGCCCCAATAGGTCCTAAAAGTTTACCACCTATTTTTGCAGCAATTTTTCTACCAACTCTACCTGTTGCCATTTTACCTCTTGGACTAGGTTTTGCTGCATTTTTAAAATTTCTAAATGATTTTTGAGCTGCGTTAGCTGGTTTTTTAGAAATTTTATCTACATTAATATTAGCTTTAACTTTTCCTTTTGGTGTATATGCTACACCTTCTCTAAAATTAACTACGTGTTTTGCAGGATCAAATTTAGCAGGAGATTTTTTTGTTGGTAAACCAGCTTTTTTAGCTGCTTTATCAAAACCTTTTTTATCTATATCAGATAATTTTTCATATGCTTTTTTATTAGGCACAGCTTTTAATAAATTTTCAGCTGCAGACGCTTTTGCTTTCATAGGTGAGTTTCCAAACCCTGAAAAACCTTTCATTTTAAAACTACTTTCTTTTTTCATTTTTATTTATTTATTAACATTTCCACCTACGTCTAGCGGCTTTACCACGTTCTCCAGTCCAACCTTTTGATCTTGCACAAAATGACTTTCTACGTTTAGCTGCTTTACTACCAGGTTTAACTTTACCAGTAACTGCAGTTTTTAATTTACTGCCTGGGTTTTTAGCTTTATAAGATGCCACACCTTTTGCAGTCATACCTGCTCCTTCTTCTACTGTTCTAAAATTACGACCTTTACCTTTAGTTGTTTTTCTAGGTTCATTACTTTTTTGCAATGGTGAACCCATGTTTCTTCTACGTCCACAACTAGATACAGGGAAAGGGTTTCGTTGTTGAACGTACCCTTCAGTTTTATTAAACATTTTGTTTTGCGTTGGTGATCCTGGCATTATCTATTTTTGTCTTTAATCATATCATCTATAGCTTTGTTATAAACTTTATCTGTATATGATTTGTTATTATAGAATATGCTACGCTCTGATGTAGGCATGTCTTCTTCGCCTAATAATATACGGTATATTCTATTTATTAATTGTTTACATCTATACGATGTTTGATACACACTATACTTTATAGTGGTACGATTTCTATGTCTCCAAACGTCTATCCACCCTTGTTGTCTAAGCCTGTCCCACCTAGCTTTGTCCCAAGAAAATGTATATACACCGTCCATAAAATCTTTTCGTGTGAATCTTTTTTCACAATCTAAATAAAATAATAATTCTAAGTCTGCGTCTAAAATCCCGTAAGTCTTACAAGCCCACTTTCTTGTGAGCCTGTAATACTTAAGGATATTCATCTCACGCAAATCTTGCGCGGTTAATCTCAACTATTATGTATCGAATGTTCCAGCTACACTAGCTATACTAGCAGCATCTTGTGGAAGCGCTAAGCCTCTCATATCATCTACAACTACTACCATGCCAGAAACTTTGTTGTCATCAGCTATAATATCAGTCAAACCTAAAGCAAACTCTTTATGCTTTGCAGGTCCATGAGTAACTGTTAGTACATCTTTTGAATCAGCATCACCTGTTTTAGCCTCAAAAGTTACATCTGTGGTTGTTGCTCCTGCAACAGCAATACCTTTTAAGTATTTAGAGTTGTACACAAAACCATCACCATCATCATAAGGCTTAAGTTGAGTTACATCAAAGTCGTTATTAGCAGCTGTTGATGCATCACCTGTAAAACCATTTACCGCATCAGAAGCTACTGTAGCTACAGTAATAGTACCATTTGTAGCATGTATCGTACAAGCTTTAGTAATATCAACCTCAACACCAGCAGCTGTATTAGTATAAGCACTACCAAAAGAATGGTTAGCGTGAGCAGTTACAGTTACTTTAGCACCGCCGTTTGTTAAAAAGTTTACACCAGTTGGTATTGGATTTACAAAACCACCAGTTGTTAATTGAAAAGTTTGGGCACCACTACAATCTACATCGTTAAATGCTTGTGTTCCAGCAGCGTTTACCCCAAAGTATAAATATTTATCTCTCATTGTTTTAATTTTTTAATAGTTTATAATTGAGTTAATGCGCAGTCTGTTATGAACTCAGAACAAAAATCTCCGTTTGTAGGATCTGCTATAACTATAAAACCATCTTTTGGCTCACCAGCCATAGCTTCACAAACGTCCTCTAAGACATCTATACCTCTACCCTCATCGTGAGTAAGTGTTATTATAGTTTCAGCAGCACCAGTGTTAGCTCTATCTAAAAAGAATAGTTTAGAAGTAGTTGCAGTTGCAAAACCACCAGCTACAAATAAGTCTGCATTAATCATTAACGCGTCGTCAGCAGCATCCGATGGAGTGCTACCGATTGAAAAATATAAGTTTTTTATCATTGTTTTATTTTTTATTAGTTAACGTCGTCAATTGCAACAGTTCCTTCAAATGGTGCAACGTACACACTATTTACTTCATCTGCTAAAACTAACATTCTACCTTTTGCTTGATTTAAAACTCCTGCAATAACTTTACAAACAGCTTTAAATTTTAATTCATTAGTTGTACCTAAGTTAGCTGGTAACGTTAAAGTAACAACTCCATTTTTTCTAGTGTTATCTCCAGCTTTAAATCTTAATTCAACAGTACTAGCGCTAGCTATTTCTGCAGACATAAAACTTGAAGCTTTAAAAACACCACCATCATCTGCACCAGCTAAAGCGTTAACTGCGTACAAGTAAGTTTCTCCTTTCATTTTTTTATTTTTTTATTAATTAATTGTTTTATGTTTCAGGTTTGTTTGGTTTTAGGATTAAGGTTTAGGTTAATCTATTAGTACCACATCACCAGATCTGATAACGTGATATAATATATCTTTATACTGAACTCCGTGTCCAGCATGTTTATCGTAATATACAACATCTTTGTTGTTTATACCCTCTACAAGGTTACCAACAGATATTACGTTAGCCTTTATATACCTATTGTCCGCATCTACATCTTCGGTTAATATAAGTCCACCAACTGTTTTTGGTCCTTGTTTTATCTTTTGTACTATTATATAGTTATTTACTGCTTGCATCGCCTCTCATGTTTGAAATTATACAATCAGCGGATATAATAGTAGTTACAACACTTACCGCATTTTTAAGTGCTGACTTAGTAACAAGCACAGGATCTATAATACCATGCTTAATCATATCGCATGTATTTCCATTTGTTACGTCTATTCCTTTACCTTTAGTAGGTTCTACAGCTTCAATTATACCAGCATTATCTAATATGGTTTGATAAGGTGCTTTAATAGCGTTAAGTAGTATTTCTTCACCCCAACCATTTGGCTTTATTTCTTGAGCTGCGTTTAACAGAGCTATACCACCACCTGGCACTATACCTTCTTTCAAAGCAGCTTTAGTAGCATAGATAGCGTCTTCAACTCTATCTTTCTTTTCTTTTAATTCTACCTTAGATGCTGCACCAACTTTGACCATACCTACCTTACCTGATAGCATTGCCAGTCTATCTTGGATTTTTTTCTTCATAAACGGCGATTTTTCTTTTTTTATCGCTTTTTTAACGTTTTCTATACGTTCTGTTAAGTCGTTATCAAGATCTATAGTAGTTATTACAGTATTTTTAGCGTTTGTAACAGCTTTATCAGCTTTACCAAGGCAATCAATAGTAATCAAGTCCATATCATCGCCTAATTCTTCATTTATTACTGTTGCTCCTGTTAAAAATGCTAAATCTTGGATCGTATCTTGCTTAGTAGGACCAAAACCTGGTAAATCTACAATGTTTACCTTGATATTACCCTTTACTTTGTTCATCATAAGCGCTGATTTTAGCTGTTGATCAACTTGCGCAACAATAAGTAGCTCTTTTTTGTTCTTTATAACGTGTTCTAGTATAGGTTGTATCTTGCGTATGTTAGGTATTTCACTACCTACGATCAAAACTAGTGGTTCTTCAAGTATAGCCTCGTGTTTTTCAGTGTCTGTAATAAAATGTGGTGATGTTATACCACAATCAAACTGTACACCATCAACTATATCAACATGAGTTTCGTCAGTTTCTGATGTTTCCATAAATACAACACCATCTTTACCAACTTTTTCATAAGCTTCAGCTATAATAGCACCTAGCTCAGCATCATTGTTACAACTTATACTACTAACATCTTTTAACATGTTACCTTCGACATCTATAGCTGTGTCTGTTAAGTGTATATTTACTTTTTCTAGTGCTGAATTTATACCTTGCTTGATAAATCTAGTAGAAAGCTCTGTATATTGCTCTTTTTGTACTTCTTTAATCAGTGCTTCAGCAAGGACGGTTGCCGTTGTGGTACCGTCGCCTGCTTCTTTCACTGTATTTTTAGCGGCTTCTTTTATTAGTGTAGCGCCGAGGTTTTCAACCGGGTCATATAAGACAACAGATTCGGCTACTGTTACTCCGTCTTTTGTAATGACCGGGTTGCCTCTAGCATCTTCGTATATTACACACTTTCCAGATGCTCCTAGAGTAGACTTCACTGCTTTCGCTAATTTATCTACACCCGTAATTATTTTACTTTTAGCTTCATCACCAAAGTTTAACTCTTTGATGAGTTCGCTGGGTTGGTTATATTCCATTTAATTAAATTTAATTTGATTTATACTATTTGAATGTTTTAACTACTTTAGGTCCTTTAGTTGCTTCTAACTTCTTAGCGAAGTGATCGATGCTACCATCAATTGCAGCTTCAGCGCCTTCAATAGTTTCTCGCCTAGTCATGTCGTGCCATGTTTCATTTTCTACATGTTTACACTCTGTTTGGTAAAAACCATTAGCAAGTTGAGTTATCCTCCAGTTTTTTTTATCTGAAAGATGTTTCCACTCTTCTATAGTTTTTTCATTCGGTTTTTGGTTGCTAGTATATGTACTAGACTTGTAATATAAGTATGTCATTGGTTTTATTTTGGTTAATACTTAGGTATAGGGTCTTTCCCTATTTTTTATCTTCTATTCTTATTAGCTTTTAATCTTGCATTAGCTTTTTGTAAATCTACTTTTCTAGCATAGCCTGTTGCAGCTTTTAGTTTTGGATCAACGGCAGTTCCTTTGTAATTTTGGTAAGCTTTCTTAATAGCTTTACCGGCTTTTATTCCAGCTTTTACAGCAACTTTAGCTACAGCAAGTTTTGCAGGAGATGGCTCATTTCCAAAACCACTAAATCCTTTCATCTTAAATGCAGAAGCAGAATCAAAATTCTTTTTTCTTGGCGCGTTTTTTGTAGTTACTAAATTGTCTAGTCTAACAACCATTTTATTAGGTGATGATTTAAAATCCATCGATGCAAATTTTTGTAAAGATCCAGACTTAGCACCAGCTTGTGCTGGAGGTGTTCCACCAGTTTCGTCTATAAAACCTTTAACTCCTTGCGCGACCTTCATGGCTTTACTTGCTTTTACAGCTTGAACTGCTTTACCTATCTTACTAGCTGTAGCAGCTGCTTTAACTCCTTTAACCGCAGCGCCTACGCCTTTAACTACTTTACCAGCTGCAAGAGCCGCTTTTCCAATAGCTGCTATTATAGGTACAACTTTAGCTGGACTTGGCTTGTTCATCTCACCTTTTCTTCTTTTTATGTAATCAGCTTTAGACTCGCTTTTAGGATTTATTCCTTTTCTTTTGTCCATTAGCTCTTTTGTAGAAAGCTTAGATAGCTTTTCTTTTGTTTGCTGTAGTTGCTTCTTTTTTATTTTTTTATCAGTCCTTTTTAACTTCCTGTTTTTGTTCATTGTACTGTATATTTTTTTTTACCTTCTAATTTAGTTCCTTTACCATCATTTCCCCTATTAGCTTTGACCGATTTAAATCTCGATGTCTTGTGGTCATAGTCCTTTCCTTTCATACCTGGGTTTGCTCTGTGCTTTCTTTGGTTTTCTGCTTTTGCAGCTCTCCTATAAGGCGTTTTAGCCATAGCTAAATCACGTGCTTTCTTATCTGCAACAGCTTTAGGTGATAATTTTTGTTTACTTAGTTTTATAGGTGATGATTTCATATAGTATATGATTACATAGTAAACTGATTATTTAAAAGTGGACAATAGGGTATTACTAGTATACTATAATAGGCTTATGTCCACAAAAAAATATTATAAATTTTGGGGTACCGTGTTGCCCCCCTCCCCCCACTAGCGCACTATTTTATAAAAGTCAAAATAGATTTGCCACCCCCACTCCGCGATTTTTCGTTTCACAACAGAATTAACGACTTTTTGTCACAATGTCACATTAACATGTCATTTGTCATATCTTTTTAGAAAACTAATTTACAAAAAATACAAAGCTAATACGATTACGTTTCGATAGTATTAATGTAAAAAGAAATACACAATGAGACAACTCGCGCAATATATACTAACTAAAACTAATAATTAAATAATAATATTACTTTTACAAAGTAAATACGATACACTCTCGATAGTATAAATGAAACTAAATAACTAATAATAAATAAATAAATATGAATATAAATAGTAAAAGATTTGTAATAAGAAAATCACTAATAGGTAAAAATGCAATAATCACTGTCAACTTTAAAAATGGCAAAGTAGCAAAGTACTCACACGACAAAGTATATGAAGTAATGAAAGATAAACTAGAAAATATGGCGTGCTTTATAAAATACAAAAGTTACACTGCTTCTAACAACGTACCACTCGTAGCAAGAGAAATCTGCGAGTAGTACAATAAAGTCGAGTTAGTTCACTATTCCCTCGTATAATCAAATATGAATAGTATCAGTAGTCATGGTGCAGAGGTGCGTTCGATTCGCAAGCTACTACAAATAAATATAATAATATGACTAGAGAAGAATTAAAACACTTGTGGTTTAATATACCACATCCTGCTCCAAAGAAAGCAGTGAGAGTAATAAAAGTAAGTAAACTAGGTGAGAATCACTATGAATGTAAGAAAGTGAGAGATGATAGTAATGGTTACTCAACTTACAGTAGTAGTTGGAGAACATTTGATGAAGCGTTAGAGTTCGCTCGTAAACTAATGAAAGATACACCTGAATTTAGTATAATTATAAACTAATTACAAACTAAATACGACGCGAGTAAGATAATATAAACGTAATAAATAATAACAATGTACGAAGCAATAGAACACTGGAAGCAGTATAAACTAGAGAAAGAAAAAAGAGCGATGAAAATGACTCCGTTCTTAATTAAACTAATCAAAAAAGAATTAAAAGAAAAATTATGCACAAAATAGCAAGAATACTACTAGACGTGTGCGCCATAGGGTGGATAGCGTTTGTAATAATAGCAATAGTAATGGTTTTAAACTCGTGTGGTGGCACGTATCAGTGTCCGAGTTACGCTTCAATCGAGTGTCAGAATTGTGACGAGATTGACTAAATACAAACTAAATACGAATACTAACAGATAATATAATAAAATTAAATATGAAATTAACTCACAGTAACTCAAAAAAAGCAATCATACTCAACGGCACGACTTATCTGCCATACGAAGTATGCGACTTGCCAAACAACTTCGGCTTTCACGACAAAGAACCAGTGTTAGCACTACGTGAAAAGCAAGCAATAACAGAATGGTTTAACTATAAAGGATTAACTTATGTCGCACAATAAATACAATATAAACGTGCAATACTCGCACGATAACTTCTACAAAGTATCACTAACTGATCACCACGGTGCTCGAACTGTAGTGTACGAACCAAGTGTTGAACGAGCATTAGACTACGCTTTGCAGTGGTGTCACGAGGCAGATCAACGTAAAGAAGAAAGAAATACTCACGCGAAAGCAGTGATGGAAATGATGAAGCTTGATAGACAAGCAGGTATAACAACGAGTCAAAGTGACTCACTAGATTAAAATATGAAAAAGATGAAATTTAAAAACGACTACAAGTATCACGGCGATAGCAGATACGAAAAAATATATGAGCAAATGCAACTACTTGGTATACAAGATGTTACAACTAGTAGGCAAAATAATAATGGCACAATAGTATGGCGATTACCAATACTATCAGATGCAAGAGGTAAGTACCTCGAGTACGCTTCATTCGCAAGCGGTTACGTAAGAAATCAAGGTGTTGATTGTCATAGTAACTGGCAGTGTAACAGAAGAATACCATCAGACGAGTATTATGCAGAGCAAGAGTGGTGTGAGAAAAAGGGTAAGAACGTTAAAACAGGTAAGTTCTTAAGATTTAAAACACGTACTTGCGAACTAATACCAATAGAAATCGATAGACTCGAGTACATGCTGAAGTATGTAATCAAGAACGAGTTTATAAAGCGTGCTAACTACGTACAAGAAGGTAAGTTTGTGCCAAAGTGGCGATATGAACAAGCAATAGACAACACTGTTTTTCATGAAAATAGAGCAGACGAGTACATGAATAAGTTTGCTAATGTAGCACCTGAAATGCCTGATGAGGTAACAGTAATAATTAATGGCCAAAAATATAAAGTAATATGAGAGAAAGACTTGACCCGTGGGCTTTAGTATATAACTTATACAAAGAACACTACACGAAAGAGCAGATCGATGAGATGCTCATGTGTGAACTAACAGAACTAATACAAAACTACTATGAAGAAGAAAAAGCTCAACAGTAAAAATCCTAAGTACATGGACAAAAGCCAGGTAACTGAGGTAAAAGTAAAAGAAAGAAAATTAATTAACGACGTTAATGGCGTCAAAATATATGCAGTAAAATATGAAAAATAGTATGAACTACATAACAGTGTTAGACTTTTCAACAGGTCAAGTGCACATGTATAAAATAGGTAACTTAGGTTGGGAACCTGATAATGAATCGTGTGAAGCGTACTTATCAGGTAAAGGTCACAGACTAAAAGATATACAGTGGATGGTGCACGAAGATGATAATATAATTACAAACTAAATACGATTGCTATTAGATAATATATATAAATAATAACAATATGAAATGTAAATGCAATAATATAATACCACCTGGCAGAGTTAATCTTGGTTTTAGCACGTGTGTCAACTGTTCAACAGTAGAACCATACGGTTGTGCACCGCTAATTAATCACAAAACTGGCAACTCTATTCAGATAATGTCAAGCAGTGACGCTGCAAAGATAGCCAAGATGACTCAACGCAGGGGTTATGGTACAATGTTATGTTAATGCTATACACGCGGGTGTGCAAGTG
>Ga0208793_1000875_pt1 | contig 18720 bp, 7 predicted proteins | sample 17_taG_FD_184092 | JGI IMG/M metagenome (GOLD analysis project Ga0208793, IMG submission 184092) | Marine viral communities from the Subarctic Pacific Ocean - 17_ETSP_OMZ_AT15314 metaG (SPAdes) (version 2) | ecosystem: Environmental > Aquatic > Marine > Oceanic | place: Pacific Ocean | collected...
TTCTAACTGTGCCTCCCAAAATATTCGCCAGTTAGTACTGTTGCAAAGTTTACTGTTATCTATCTTTAAATCTGATAGATATTTCATAGTTAAAGTGAATTGGGTACTGTTTGACCCAACTTCTATTCCTAAATCTATCATTTCTTTTAATTCGTGTACATTATATAAATTAATATTATTAGTAATATAGGATTTGTCGTATATACCTTCTCTTTTTTTTACTTTTTTAAAATAAGAAGTTAAATTCTTTTTTATTTTATTAAAATAATCTAACTTTCTTATAACCTTATACGTATCAGATGTTCCTGCATCTATTGAAAATCCTAAATGTACGTTTTTAACTGTATCCAAAAATCTTTCCTGTATCCTTTCAGTAAATATAGTTCCGTTGCAAAAAGTCCAGAATAAGATATTGTCTCTATATTTTATGAAATCAAGTTTTTCGAATACATCAAAAATCCTGTCTTTATAAAACGGTTCTGCGATTCCTAAGACGGAAAGGTTTCTAACCTCTGGCATTGCTATTTTTACCTCATTTAAAATATCATCTAGTATATCAGGTCCTACATTCTCCATAAACTGTTTACTGCTTCTAGGGCACATAATACAGGCAGTGTCCGGTGTAGGTTTTATACCTCCTATATTACAAAAAGTAGAGGGTATGTTCAACTCTATATCAACTGGATACTTAGTTAGGTGTACTTCTTTTTTGGGTAGTTTATTAAGACTGTAAAATCTGAATGGACATTTATTATTGTTACAGTATTTTCTATCCAAAGTACCTTTAAGGGTTGAATTTTTAACTCCTCTCAGTTCAGGATTTTTCCAAGCCTTCTCTATACCGTCTTTTAATATATTACCGTACATAGAAGATTGAAAGCAGCAGGAATGGTAACTCCCGTCTTCGTTAATTTTTAATCTAGTAAAAGGTAAATCACAAAATGCTTTCATTATATATGTTTAAAATATAAATTCATATCAAGCTCTTCATTAATAAACTTATTTAGTTTTCTTTGTATTTTACTAATCTTAAAGTAGTGATCAGTTCTATCGTCACTTACTCCTTGAACATATACTGGTTGAAATTTATTAATATATTCTTTTAAACTACAGTTGGAATATATTAGCATAGCATGTTCTTCTATACATCCTTCGATTTTATTTTTTATAGTTATATCTATTAAATCTCTTCCTAAGTTTCTATTTGATGTATACAAACAACCAAAATTAGGTGTTGCTAATCCTTCTTTAAACTCCCAATTATATTTTTTAAATTCTCTTTCAAGGACTTTAAAGTATTCTAAGTTATAATTTAAAATTAATCTTCCTTCAAAAGTTTCCTTAAATGATTCTACTGTGTCTTTATGTTGAGCATATAAAGGGCAGAGTGTCTCATTTTTATTTAATAGATTATAAAAGTTCTTATCTAATGGTCTTAAAGCGTAACAATCCCAATCCAACATAATGACTTTTTCAAACTTCTTCAAAGCTAAGTCTAATGCTACTAATTTTTTACCGTATTGGGTATTGTATGTTTCAAAATAGGGGTGTGAGTCCTTAACTAAGAATGTGTTAAATCCTCTTTCTTTTAGAAAGTTTTCGTTCTCCTTACCCCAAACGTATACCAAGTGATTACTCATTACCGGGAATCTTGGAATTTCAGCTTTAGTTTCATTCCTTTCCCCCCAGTATGTTCTAATTATAGGTATTGTTGTATTCATCCCAATATTTTTTAAATCTTGAATGTTGTAAATACTTACCTAATCCAAGCTCAATACATTCTCTAAAGTACCTTTTTGTTTCTTTTGCTAGAAACTCAGGAAACATGTTAAAATGTATTTTATTAAACCATACATGTTCCCATACTAAATCAGTATCTTTTTTATCTGATGCACCAAGCGGTAAGTACCATTGTTCTGATTTACCTTTATATCTATCTTTACGGTCTGAGTAATTACTATTAGCTAAAAACACCCTATCTGTTAACGTATTAGCTTTATAATCTCCTTCTCTAATAACATGTCCTAATATGCCTTGATCAGTAAGTAACCAAAACCATTCAGGTACATAGTCACCATTTGTTGCAACTAACTTTTTATGCCAATTAGAGTATTCAGATTTTAATTTCATATTATTTACTGCTAAAAAAGAAGTATTCGGACAAAGGTCGTTACAGTTATAATTGTCTGGGAATTCAATATGTTTTATATCTTTTTCCCAATCTTCTTTTTCAAAGTAGTAATACCCTCTGGGTATTTCCCAATGAGTTACTGTTAAATCTCCTTCCAGTATATAATCTGGTATAGGTTGTCTGATTATCATATCTTGGTCCATGAAAATAAATGGTTCAGATTGGTTTGCTAGAACTTTTATTTTACCGCTAGTCCAAAAATAAGCCGGGTCTATATCAGTTTTCGAATATCCATCTAAAAACTTTATATCTACTTCATCATAAAGATCATTGATACCAAATTGCTGATAAAAGTTAAAACCTATTGAATCTGTGTAAAGTTTTATTGTACCATTGTGATGTTTCCACATCCCTGCAGATAAAATGGTGTACAGTATTTGGTATGTTGGTTGATCATAGCATTCTCCTGGTAATTCACGTGTAGATCTAAATCCATGTCCTCTTAATCTTTCTCTATGAAAAAAAGGTTTGGTCCAATTAACATGTATTCCTTTCATATTAGGTGTTTAAATGTATATACGCCCACTTAACCGGTATTTTACTAAGATAAGGTTTATAAAAGTTAAAAACAACTTTTTCCACAGAAAAAGATGGAGCAATATTCGCATTTTGTACAGCGTAAGGAGAGTCATCTACCTTTCGTATCTCTTCTGCGGTAGTACCTCGAAACTCTTTAGGTGTATTTGAAACCCAAAAAGAATGAAACACTCTATGTAAATCTTCTTCTTTTACATGTCCTCTGTATTGTACAAATAAAGAATGTTGCGGGGAAATTACTTCCAAACCTAAGGTTTCTAAAAATACATCTGCTGCAAAACGTAATGGAAGACCTTTATCTAATAATACCTGAGCTGATTTCCTATTTAACTGGTATGCATGCCCAGCATATTTGTCTGAAAGCATATCAGGTTTAAATATCTCTGTTTGATCAGTTGTATTTTTTCCTAATAATTCTTCATTGGTCCTGCCCCACATAACAATATCGTAAGGTGTTCTTTTTACTTGCTCAATAAAGTTAGTTAGTCTGCCTGTAAGAATATATTCAGTCATTCTTTCGCTAAACGTAGCATCATCTTCCAGTATTAAACAGTTAGCATGTTCTGAGTTTATGAAAGCAGTATACGCTAACCTGTGGGAAAGGGCACAGCCTATAATATTTTTGGTTAGTAGTCCATTGCAGTCTATAAATATAGGGTTTAATGTACCCTCTTTTATAAGTTCTTGTTGGCTTTTTAAATCACTTCCTGCAATACATTCTATAAACTGATAGTTGGTAATATTAAACTTATTGAAAAAGTCTAATATTTTAGCTTTCCTTTCAGTGTATGCAGGGAGATTTAATACGTAGATTATATCAACTCCGAAATCCATAACTTAATTTAATTTAAACGTCTAATAAACTTGAACTAGGTACTAAATTTTGCAGTTCTCCTTTTAAATGCGTGTAACAATGCTGGTAAATATTAGTTAAGTTATCCATCTGTATACGGTTAACGTCAAGTACAGATTCACTAATATATGTCCATTCCGAACTAGATACCCATCTAGTTTCTTCTACTTCATTTCCATCATCATCAAAATCTATATAGGTTTGACTTGAAGAAGTGAATATTTCCTCCCAATGTTCTCTAACAACTTGTTCTGTAGACCCTGTTAAAGGGAAAGAAATAAGTTCAGGTAAGTTTAAAGAACCTGTGATAGATCCAGATTCGTATTCTAGGTTATACATTGGAACACATGCTACATTTACTAAGTCATCTTGGTAGTAGTACTTTTTAGATTTAAGAGCATCGCTTGATGATAGAAATACTACAGGGTTGTACTCTACTTCACCTAACCATGGCTTTACTTTATAAAATTCTATCCTAATGTAGGCTGTTTCTGTATTACCCCAATCTGTTTTTAATGTTCCTTTTAATTGTATTGCCATTTTGTTTTACTTTAATATAATATAAGCTAAATTTATTTATTCTCCAACTTTTTTATTCTATCTTCTAATTTATCGATAGTTTCTTGCTGTTCTTTCATACCTTCTATTAACAAAGCAACTATTTTTTGGTAGTTTACTGCTTTGTATCCGTTTTCTCTAGTTTGAACTATTTCCGGTAAGACTCCCTCTATCTCTTGAGCTATAATACCGATATCTTTACTCCCTTTCTCGTAAGTGTCTTGTTTATCATTCCAATTAAAATAATAACCAGAGAGTTTATTAATTTTAACTAGGGGATTATTAATTTTTACTAGATTATCTTTAAATCTTTTATCAGATGAGTAGAATGCTATTACATCACCTTTTACTCTTAAATTACCAGAGTGATCTAACCACATACTAGTCTTAGAACCTACTGCATAGGAATCGGTTGTAGCAAAATACATTTTAGTACCGTAGGAACCATCTGATCTTACATATATACCTGCTTGAGCATTTGATCCATTAGCGGTATCACTAGCTCCAAATGTTATTGCATTACCAAAATGATCAGTAGCAACTCCTGGATCTAAGTGTATAGTACCAACCGCTGTTCCTGGTTGTGTAGTATTCCAGTTAGCAGAATCTCCTGATATGTAAAGACCAGTTCCAGGTGAAGAGGTACCGATACCTACGTTACCGCCAGTAAAAGTAAAATTACCTCCTGAACCACCGTGCTGATTTGCACGAAAGGCCATTGACGCGTACGAATTTAAATAAGCAGTAGAAGCGTTATCGTATACTGAAAAAGTAGGACCTGAATTTCCAGTTCTTTTACCTTGTAAGAAGTATAAATCATTTGATGTTCCTTCTACACTTATTCCTGCTCCTGCATTTATAAATAATTCCCCTGATAAAGAATATGTTGATCCAGCAGAAAGTGGTAAATAAGGCCCTTGTGATCCTCCACCACTATCTGATTTAGGTAATTTAATCAATACCCACACAGCAGAACTAAAGTCTTGTCCACCTTGCATATTGTTTGTTTCAGTAGGATATTCATCAAAAAATCCATTTATTCCATCATCATTACCAAAACCTGCATGTTCAAAACTATCTTGTCCACTATAAGTTCTTGTAGCAGATACAGTAATCTTAGCATCTGCAGCACCCTCCCAATTGAAAGCGTTTGCAGTAGCTGTTGTATATGCCGATGATGGATTTGTAACATTACCATCAGACATACCTACTGAGGTTTGCGATGGGTTAATCCATCTTCCGAATCCATCGTAACTACCATTTATATTCCATCCAAATTTATTATTACCCGAATGATTAGGTCCAACTGATGCCATTCCGCTATCAGCCCCTCCAGAAAAGAAATGTTTCCATAGTCTACCTGCTGGTACTCCGTATATAAAATCTATAGTTCGTGTATCCCTCCATTTAGTAAAGTCTGTTGCACCCATAATTCTAACCTCTGTAGGATAGCTATTCCCAAAATCTGCAGAGAACTGTGTGGTTTCACTTTGGGATGTAGACGTACTTAATCCGGATACAGAACTCCAAGTACCCTGTATTTCATTCATAGCGTTACTAGCGAATCTACCGACTAAAACCCATTCACCGTAATTATCTGTAATTACTCTACATTTTTGTAATCCTCCGTTAGGAGTTTTTATTAATCTAATTTCTGAAGTATATTTACCAAAGTTAGTTGGTGTTGCCGAAGTAGATAATTCTTGAGATGGTGCAGATGAATTTCTACCAAAATAAGCATTACCATTTGCCAATACTCTAAATCCAGCATTATTGCTGCCTCCAAAAATAGAAGAAACTCTCAACACTTGTTGGGTGCCGCTTGAATTAGTTTCTATATGTGCTCCAATACCTGAAGTGCTGGTATTGTAGAAGTATCCCATCCATTGAGAAGAGTTTTGACTAACTTGAAGTAACCCATCTGCAGGGTTAGTAACTCCTATACCAACATTTCCTTCTGATGATATTGTCATTCTAGTAGCGAATGTACTATCTTGAGTTTGAAACTGTAAGGAACCTTTATTATCAGCGTTATCTCTATATCCTGCAACTGTAGCAAAAGTATCACCGTTATTACTAAAGATCATTTCTCCAACAGGACCATCTGTTCCGTTTGTCCTTTTTCCGTCTAATTCTAACGTAGCAGTTGAGGTATCTGTATCATGATTTTCGATTGATAGTTGGAAAGAAGGATCAGTTGTACCTATACCTACCTTACCGTCTCTATCTATTCTAACTTTTTCTGTTGGTGCGCTACCTCCTGTTTGTGTCATAAAGGTTAAAGCTGAACCTCCGTTACCGTTAGCTAACTGATGCACAGAATTTATTCTTGTTTCAACAAAATCAGTATTTGCTCCTGACCAGTATCTACCGTTCATTACAATAGAGTTTTGTACATCTCCAGCATCGGTTAAAGCTCCATCACGATTTCTTAGACGTAAAATTGTACCTCCTGAATCAGATCTTAATTCGACTAAATTAGCAGGACTAGTAGTACCTATACCTACCTTACCTGATTGTAAGATAGATAATGGTGTTTTTATATCTGTATCTGCATGAAATTTAAAATCGATTCTTTTAGGGACACTATTACCTCCGTTTACTCCTATTATTTCAGAGTACCTAGGGTTAGAGCTACCAGGATTGAATAAATTATAACCTTGGAACCTTATTGATGAACCTGAATTATCTGCGTCGGCATATTGGTGATTAGTTAATACTAAAAGATCACTAATTCCTGATGCAGTACCTTTACTTATGTTTAATTTACCATCAGGTTCGTCTGTACCTATTCCGATTTCTCCTTGATTAAATACTAATACATCTGAATAAACAGTACCTGCATTTTTTTGATCGAATACATACCTAACATTACCAGAGGTTACTGTTTCTGATAATTGTAAGTTATAATTATTGGCGCCGGGGTGATCATAACTCCATTGTTGGTATACACTTGATGCTTCGTTTGATATTTCTAGACCTGCTAGTGGTTCTGATACCCCTATACCAATCTTTCCGCCGTCTATTAAATACATTCTACCGCTACCTGAGTTAGTACCGAGAACTAATGATCCTGTACTTGCAGAAGATATACCAAAATCACCATTTGTTAGACCGTTAATAGCCCAATCTCCTGAACCCATATAACCCAATGTTGTTGAATCTTCTTGAAATCTTATGGCTGGATGATCTCCGCTTCTTTTGATTTGTAGAATACCATTTACTTCAAGCTTCTCATTAGGGTCAGTTGTACCTATACCTATAAACCCGTTTGGATTAATAACAAAATCTGCAGTTGCTCCAGAAGGTTCTGCTCCTGCGACACCTAGCACCATTGAGGCCATACCAGTATCGCTTCTAAGTATAGCAAATTTATTTGCCAAAAAGCCATTTGTCAAAGCAAATCTACGAGCACTACCGGTATAGTTAGTATTAGAGTTAAACTCTAAAAATCCATAAGATCCGTAAAAATTACCTGTTGATGAATCTTCTATTCCATGTCCTGAAATTAAAGTAATGTTAGGGTCTCCGGGGTAGTTGTTACCATTCCTTCCTAATTGAACACTTCCTTCTACACCTAACCTTTTAGAAGGGTTGTCGCTTCCAATACCAAGCTTACCTCCAATTGTAACATTTGCAACGTTATTAGGATTAGCTCCTAAATTTCCGTTAGTATTTTTAAATCTATACCAGGTATTTGCAACTCCTGATCCTGGTGTAGAGGTTTGTGTAAATATAAATTCAGGAGTACCTGAGTTGTACCCAGTGTAAGACATTTTAATAGAATCGTAAGCTGAATTATCTCCTAAATTGGATAAAAACATACCTGAGGATCCACCTGCTATATGAAGTTTTGCATTAGGGGAAGTCGTACCAATACCGAGGTTACCATCATTGTCAATAGTAACACGTGTTTGGGAATGCCTATAGTCTCGAATTCCAAAGTGCCCTTCTCCACCTTCTCGTAGAGTAAAGCCCCATCTATTTAGAGAAGGATTCAAGTTGGAAGCAGCAGTAAAAGCAATAGGAGAACTAGAGACTACTTGAATTGCTCCATCACTATAGCTATTTACGTTCGATGAGGTTGCTACCTCAAGCTTAGCATTAGGAGTAGTTGTTCCGATACCAACAAATCTTGAGTTGGTATTGTAAATGTCTGTTCCATTTTCAGCCCAATAAGTACCACTTCCTCCGCCACTTGCGCCTCCTGGTATTTTAATTAACACCCATACAGCAGAACTAAAGTCTGATCCACCTTGCATATTGTTTGTTTCAGAAGGATACTCATCAAAAAACCCTTCAATACCATCATCATTACCGAAACCTGATGTAACATTTGTATCTTGTCCACAAAAAGTCCTTGTGGCATGCACAGCAAATTTTGCATCACTATTTGTTTCCCAATTAAAAGCATTAACGGTTGCTGTAGTATATGCTGCTGGAGGGTTTAACACTGGGTTTGTTGTATCAGACATTCTTATACTAACTAAGTCTGGGTTTGTCCATCTACCAAAGCCATCGTAGGCGCCATTAACAGTCCATCCATATTTAACAGTATCAACTATTCCCATGGTTGTAGTATCGCCATTACTAAAGAAATGTTTCCATTTTCTACCTGCAGGAACTTTATAGACAAAATCAATAGTTCTTGTGTTTCTCCAATTGTTAAAATCAGTAGCACCCATTATCCTTACTTCATCCGGAAAACAATCACCAAAATCGGCAGAGAACTCTGTGGTTTCACTTTGAGATGTTCCTGTGCTTAAACCACTAACAGAGCTCCAAACACTTTGAACAGTAGTCTTAGCATTAGCAGCAAATCTACCTACCTGAATCCATTCTCCATACTCATCAGTTATAACTCTATATGGTTTTAATCCTCCGTTTGGAGTATCTATTAATACTACCTTAGAGTCAAATATTGCACCTTTAATTTGATTAGGTCCATTTTTTTCTGCATCTTGAAAGTTTATACCTTTATCTGTAGATGTAAGTATTTGACCGGCAGCTCCTTTATTGCCGTCGTTGTCAATAATGTACTTAGTTGAATATGTTTTTCCTGTACCCATTTTTTAATATGTATTTCTTACTATGTTAACCCATTCGTATGTGGATGCGCCTGTTTGCATACACATATCTGCGTAGCTTGCGTCTTCTTCTGTTACTTCTATTACTGATACGTTGTCTATAGATAAAGTAACAGCACTTACATCACCTGCAAGATATAAAAGTGAATTCGAACTTGCGTTTGTAACCTCTATAATATCAGTGTAAGTTCCATTTGCAGTTCTAGTAGTGCCTGCTGTATATCCTCCTAAAATTATTCGGAATATGCCTGATATGTAATTAGATATTGTATAAGTTACTTTATATGTTTTATTTACTGAAATTGAAATTGTTTGAGTTAAATCACCTCCAGCTGAGGCTCCGTTGCCTTTTCCCCCACTAATAGTCCAACCAGTTCCTTTAGTCCAATCGCTATCAGTATCAAAACCACCATTAGTAACTAACTCTTCTCCATCAACCTCTACATATTCTGTATCAGTTCTATATCGCATTGTACCTACTTTATCTGCTGAAGCTGTGGCTGTATCATTAGCCATTTGTATACCACCAGTAACTTGTAGTTTTGAGACAGGACTAGTAGTACCTATACCTACGTTACCTGCATTTCCAGTTGCGTTACTTCCACCTCTAATTGTCATAGCAGTTTCACCTCCTGGTTGGAAATATATTCTATTTAAATCATTTGGTGAATCGTAATTAGTTGTGATATATAATTGATTATCACCATTTTGAGTATATTTAATACTAGCGTTTTGAGTAGCGCCGCTATTATGTTCAAATAGTATTTCAGCGCCACCACCGGGAGTTTGTTTTTTAACTAGTATATGCGGTTCTGAATTTGAAGTACTATTAACTTCTAGTTTACTACTAGGACTAGTCGTCCCGATACCTACGTTTCCACCGCTAGGATTTAATAATAAATTTCTTAAAGTTCCACCTTCTGCAGATTGAATCCAACTATAGCTATTTTCTACAACTCCTAAAAGTAATTTAGATCCTCCAGTCGTATTAGTCACAGAAATTATTTCATTTCCATCCGCAGGTGTAGCGCTAGTGCCCTTAACCTCTAGTTTTGCTTGAGGGTCAGTAACCCCAATTCCTACGTTGCCTAACTGTGTGAGTATCATGGTTGTTTCATCAACAGATGTTGAATTTCTAGTGCTTCTTAAAAAAGCTAAATCAGAACCAAAAGGCTCGTTTGCGGCAGTTGCGGGAGCTGTTACCATAGCTATATCCCACTTGTATATATCTAAGTTGTTAACTCCTGTTTGACTAGTCTTAAAAGTTAAAGCGGATCTTTTAGTACCTACAGCTTGAGTGTTAACTGCGTTCCAACCTAATGTTATATCGTAGTTGCTACCGTCATCTAATCCACCAACTTGTAAAGCTGTACCAGGATTAGTAGTTCCTATTCCTACTTTTCCAGAAGTATCTATTACAAACCTATCATTTGTACCAACTCTACTGTAGTCAGATATTTTAAATTTATTACTATCGCTTCTGTCTGTTCCTATGCTCCAGTCATTTCCGTCTGTATTAAATATAACGTAACAGTCATCAGTTGTATTATCACCTATTCTAATAGATGTAGGATTTGCGGGATTATCTATTTGAAGCCTATCTGTATTGCCAGATGGGTCAACACCTATACCAACGTTTCCAGAACCATTAATAGTTTGTCTAACAACGCCATTCGTAGCAAATTCTAAATTATAATTACCTTGAACTGCTAAAATACCAGCATAAGCAGTATTGCCGGTTGCAAAAGAATCTACTGTAGCACCGTTTCGTGATAAATAAAAACTTTGACCATTATTTTGTAAATCTAAAGAAAGATATCCAGTACTACCCAGCATTCTAATTCTACCGTTGTTATTATGTATATCTATATCGTATGTAGGAGCAGTTGTCGTTCCAATACCTATTTTGCCTAAAAAATTGGCATCTCCTGCACCTGAGATTGTAAGTCTTTTAGAAGGGTTTCCTGATGTTCCGGTATAAAACTCCATATCATCACCGTTCCATCCATCAAAATATATACCACTACTTGGTAATGCAGAATTGTCATAAACAACATTACCAGAATTATTTACTCTTGAATTTGCTCCTATATATAATCCCGCTCCACTTTGATCTACTGTAGATAAACCTGAACTAGCAGATGCACCGGTAAATGCTATTTTAAAATTATTAGATTCTTCTCCTGGAAGTACTATATTACCTGAAAAGATTGAATTACCGGAACTATTTATTTTAAATTTTTCTGAGCCGTTTATTAAAAATCTATGATAACCACCTGTGTTATACCCCATATAACCGTAAGTACCACCACCAAAAATCTTATAATTAGCATCAGCAGTCCCAAAAAATAAGTTACCTTCATTTGATGCAGCTTTTAAGTATACATTACCTGCAAAAGTTGCGTTACCACTTTCTTCAATTTTAAAAAGTTCAGTACCGCTACCAGAAGAACTATCTTTATACCAAGCAAAATATCTATTAGTATCATCATTGTCTGTGTCAATATTAAATGTCATTAACTCTTTAGCATTAATATGACCAGATGCTGTATCTGCTTTACCTATCTCTAAAGTTCCACCTTCAATAATTACAGCACCTGCAAACGTTGCGTTACCAGAGGTGCTTAACGTTCCTATATTTGATAAATCATATACTGCTTCATTACCACTAGTGTTTCTTGTAGCAAGACTTAAAAACCCATCAGCAGCTTTGTTCATTACTTCAACACTAGACCTTAAGTACAACAAACCAAAAGCTTGAACATAGCCAGAGCTAACAAAGTTGCCACCAATATTTAAATTATTAGTTAAATCCCAAGTGTCATCTGCATCATCAAATATTAAACTTGCTTGTGTAACACCATCACCTCTATAAACAGAGATACCAGATGTAGCTGCTGTCGCAGTATCTGGTGTTCCTTGTGTGGTATTAAGCTGTAGTATATTATCTTCAACTTCTACGGTTGTAGTGTTTAATGTAGTGGTTGTACCATTAACAATTAGGTTACCCCCAACTGTTACATCACCTGAAAAAGTTGTGTTACCTGCACCATCTACTTGAATGTCCCATCTACTATCGGTATCATTATATAAACCAAAATAATTCGCAGTATTGCTAAACATGAAGTCATCTCCACCGCCATTGAAAACTAATCTTGGAATATTATCTGCTGCATTTAATGTTAAATAACCACCTGTAGAAACTGCTCCAGCAAAAGTAGCGTTTTTATTAGGACTTAAAGTTAAAGTTAAATTTTCATTAGTTGTTCCATTTGCATCAGATGTATAAAACCTCATTTCTTGGTTATAACCGCCTGTATTTGCTGTTCTTATACTACCCAACCAATCTCCGTCATTAGATGATACACCCCTAACTAATACAGACTCTGCGTTAGTTGTATTTGTGCCTTGTATATATAAAGTATCTGTAAGTTTTTTAGTCGACCCAGCTGTTAGTGGCAAATAACTTCCTAATGTACTAGGAGCAACTGCTCCAATATCGGATAATATTTCTGCTCCTGTTCTATATTTAATTATACCTGAGTCTGATACTAAAAACTTATCAGTGTCAGATGTTGCGTTTGTTATAGTATTTAATGTAAGTCCTGTTGATTGTAATGTAGCGGCTAAAGATGCTTGCAAGGCGCCTGCATAGAACTTAATTGAAGATCTACCATAAATACTTAGTCTGTCTTGATCACTAAAGCTATTCCAATTGCCTTCAGTTATACCAAGTGGTGCTGCTGTAGTAGTATCCCCAAAGTGTATTTCACCACCTTGAGCCATTCTAATTCTTTTTATAGCACCTGTAGTATATGTACCTAATTCAGTTGTGTTATTAGAAGCTCCAATTAAGTTGCCTCCAATTGATACATTTCCTGCAAAAGTTGCGTTTCCATTATGAGCAATAGATAATTTTGTGCTAAAAACTGTATTAGCATCGTTTACAGTTCTAATATCAAACGATTCATACCCTGTTGCACCAATCGCTCTAATGTCCCATTTCTTTTTATCGGTGGTACTACCTGACCCATTGTCATGTAATCTTATAAAAGGATCATCATTTTCTAAATTAATACTTCCTTTGCCTGCTACTCCTTGTGCTGTAAAGTATACTGCTCCTGAAAAGGTTGAATCTGCACCTCCAGATTGCGTAAATGCAGCATCTACATATGTGCTTCCGTTTAAATAAGTTGTGCCGTTGTTATAAAAGTCATATGAACCATGAACAGCACTACTCTTTACGGCAAATTTGCCAGTAGCATTACCCGACGCCATTGCAACATTTCCTGTAATAACTGTATTTCCGCTATTTCCGCTTATAGTTAATCTTGCAGTTTCGTTTGTACCTAATACTAAATCTCTAATGGAGCTATCATGGTAAATATACATAGCAGTTGCATCTAAAGCAACAGCACCGGTATACCCAGAGCCTTTTACTTTTAATTGACCTGGTGCGCCAATTGCCATAGTTGTATTTGAAGAATCTCCTAAAACTACATTACCTGCAAAAGTTGAGTTTTGGGAAGCGTCTAATTCAAGTGCCTCTGTTCCAACTGTAAAAAATTTCATTGTTGAGCCAAGTGATTCAGCTCTTAATTCTACATTATCTCTATCTGAAGCATTTAATAATAGCTTAGCTCTTACTGTGCCAGCATCTGTTAAATATATATTATCTTCTGCTGCGACAGAGCCTGCAAAAGTTGCATTACCAGATTGATCTATTAAAAGTTTTTGTGCAAAACCTGTTGTGTATAAACGAAAACCATCTGCTGATCCTCCTATGTACATACCTCCAGCATTTCCACCTGTTCTAAATAATCCTATCTGAGCACTAGAATTTGTTAAGGTAATTCTAGGGTAGTTATTAGTATCGTTTGTTATAAAAGTACCAGTGTTCCCTGTAGCAATGGAATTTGTGTTTCCATTTACTGTTATATTACCTGCAAAAGTTGCGTTATTCCCACTAATTGCTATTGGAGCATCTGTTAGTGAATTAGCAGCTGACCACATTACTACATCATTAGTTGTTCCAGATCCATTTACTCCTCCAGCGGTAGCTATTGATGCTAATGAACTAGATACTGATCCCCAACCATCTATTGTAATATCGTCACTATCTATATCTCCTGATACTTGTAATTTAGATCCAGGATTAGAAGTACCGATCCCAACGTTACCAGCTGAATTAATACGCATTCTTTCTGAAGCTGCAATTGATGTATCAGTCCCGTCTGTATTGTTAGTTTTAAAAACTATATCTCCCCTATACCAAGTTGATGAATTTGTTACAAAATCAATAGATTGCATAACTGATAAGTTATTGCTATACCCTCTGGCTTGGCCTATAATTCTTGATAATGTTAAGCCTGCAACACCATCTGCATTAGTATTTGTTAGTACTATATTTTGCTGACCACCATATAAGTGCAAGTCCCCAACAGGGCTAGTGGTTCCAATCCCGATGTCGCCGTTTGAGGTTATACGTAGTCTTTCTGAACCACCTGTAGAAAATCCTAATGTGTCTGATGATGCTCTAAATATTCCAGTATTATCATCTCCGTTGAATATTAAACTTGGAGAAGATGCTGTTCCTACAGAGTCTATGGATACAAAGGAAGTACCGGCTCTTAAGACTGTTCCAACTCCACCTGATTGTACTTCTAAAGGGTATATAGGGTTGGATGTACCTATACCTACGTTACCGTTACTCTTAATACGCATCCTTTCAGTACTACCTACATTCCATCTAATATCTCCAGCTAGTGTTTCATTAACTTGCCCTGAGCTATCCCAATAGTATTGAACTTTGTTAGTCCCGTTAGCTTTAAGAAAGATACCCCCGGTTAAATCATTTCTGGTAGAATTTATACTAAGTGATGTGGTATTTGCTGATAAAGTAGAGGGTCCTGTTGTTCCTATTCCTATATTTCCAGCATTAGAAATTGTTAATGCAAGATTACCGTCTGTTAAGTTTTGCCAGTATGTATTACTATTATCCGAATGAAAGCCCCATTTTTTGGCAGAAACTCCAGTTCGTTGATACGCTATAGATACAGTAGATGTACCATTGACCTCTAATGGGTAATTTGGAGTATCTATACCAATACCTACATTACCAGATGACATATCCATAACAAGTACACTGTCTGTAGCATCTGTTCCATAGCTTCTAAACTTTATATCTCTAGCTGCGGATGCTGTTGCTCTTTGAGTAGAGGATAGTATTAGAAAGTTGTTAGTACTATCATCAGTGATTTGAAATGCGTGTTCACTATCTGTTCCTATTCTGGTATTACCTACAACATCGAGATGAGTGCTAGGGTTTATCGTTCCAATACCGACGTTACCGCTAGGTTTTACTACAAATCTTTTATTAGCAAATCCGTTAGTAGAGATAAACACATCATCTGCGCCTTCTGTTACTAATCCAAGGTATCCACTTTCAGCTCTTATACCTAAAGAAGTACTGTAGGTTAAACCGTAATTTTTAAAATCAAATGTTCCGACACCTGTGTTTATGTTTAATTTATCTGTAGGAATAGTCGTCCCGATACCGACGTTACCGCTAGAAGTAATTCGCATTCTTTCAGACCCTGCTGTAGTGGTATTATTTGCTGCAGTAAAAAACCTTAATAAAGTAGCGGCGTTTTCAACGGTTGATCCTCCTCCGATGTGTAACGTAGTGTCAGTAGAAAAGCTATTCATAAACATAAACGTAGCGGGTTGCTCCGTTATATCATAATGCTCACCTCTAATTCTATTTGTTTTATTAGTATTAGCCGTTTTATTATCACTTATTCTTAAATATCCTACTATATCTAACTTGTCTTCAGGACTAGTAGTCCCGATCCCTACATTGCCGTTATTCTTTACGATAAAATTAGCGTTGTTGTGTTTAAAATCCGTTACACCACCTATAGTTATAATACCAGTGTTAAAATAAATATTTGTGTTTACACCTCCTGAATAAGGATCTATACCAATTCCTTGCCCGCTTGGAATAAAAGCAGAACCATTACTAGTAACCATAAATTTATTATTGACTGAAAATTTATAGCTAGGACTAGTAGTCCCAATCCCCACGTTGCCGTCAGTATGTATTCGCATACGTTCAGTATATGAACCTCCGCCCATAAACTTGACAGCACCGTTTGAAGACCAACCATATTCTAATTCATTACTACTATTTACTCTCATGATAGTCCTTACACTACCAGCGGTATCTTTAGAACGGTACTCTGTTCCTTGATTTACCAAAATATGTCCTGTGGTAAAAGTAAGTCCTGAATTGCTAGTAAGTGTGTCAGAGTCTGACCATATTGCTATTCTATTGGCTGTTCCTGTTCCGTTTACTCCACCTGCTGTTTGGATTGCTGATAGTGATGCTGATACTGATCCCCAGTCGTCTATTGTAATATCGTCTGCATCAATATCTCCTGTTGAGGTAATATTTCCTAATATATTTAAAGAACCGGTAAAATCATGGTTGTCATCAGAAGAATCTCCAAATTTTGAAGAACCGGATTCATAAATAATAGATGCACTAACAATCTCAGTATGGAACTCCTGTGCTGTTACTGTACCTGTGACAGTTAAATCCCCTGTTAATGTATCTGTTGTATTAAGTAAATATGAACCGGTAGCACCAGTAAGTGATCCGATACTACTTTCATTGTTTTCAAATCTAGCTGCTACAGATCCAGAAAAACTTGTGATTGAACCTGAAATATCAGAAGCAATTTGAGCTGAACTTGATACTGTATTTGCTGGTAATATAGCTGTTACATTACCTGTTGTTACTGTTCCTACAGTTGTAATACCTGACTGTAAAAAATGTTCTCCTGCTACAAAGTTAGTTGTTTGATCATGATCTACCTGTAAAGATGAAGAAATTATATTATCAGGAATATTATCTAGTTCGGTATAATCTGTTGTAAGTCCTTCAAACCTGGTTGAAACTGAAGCTGAGAAATTAGTATGAGTAGTGTTTATAAAAGAAAGTGAACTAGATATAGAATTCCATCCGTTTATATAAATATCTGAACCTGTTATTTCTCCAGCTACTGTTAATTTTTTGCTAGTTCCATCTGTTAGTATACCTATACCTATATTAGTACCTGAGTCAAATATAATAGAATCAGCTAAAGTGTCTGTATCTGTAAATTTTGAGATGTAATTAGCGGTTCCAGCACCGTCTAAATCGTTTGCTATTATGCTACTTAAAGAAGCACTTACCGATCCGTGTCCATCTATTATTACATCAGGTGTATGTATATCAACTGAAACATTTAAAGATCCGGTAATTTCTGAGGAGGATAGGGACTTATACCCTTTCCTTATTATAAATTCGTTGGCCATAATTATATCCTTTTTTCACTGTCCAAAAGGTCATTCTATAATAAATAGCACCAGAAGAATGTTTAACCCTCTACAATTTTATATAAGCAAGAGTTATCTGCTGTTTCTAATTCAGTCTTTTTAGATTGTGCTTCTTCTATAGTGTCAAATTCATCTATTGAATCGCTTTCGGTTAATCTTTCAACCCATACAGTAGCTGATTCAGGTTTAAATTGTTTTAGTACTTTAAAAGGCATATTATTTTATTTGTTTTTTAAGTTCTTCTATTTCGGCTTTTAATTCTTTTATTCCTTCAACCAATAGTGGAACAAGTTTAGCATAATCTACTGATAGGTAATCTTCTTCAACTTTAGGATCATGGCTAATTGATGCTTTAGATACTGCTTCTGGTAGTACTTCTTGTACTTCTTGTGCTGAAAGTCCTATTCTTCTTTCTTTTTTGTATCCTAATTCTAATGCTTTTTCATTTGGTTCATAATAGAAACTGTTAAGCATTTTAATCTTACTAACAGCACCTGTTAAATCTTCCAATTTAGTTTTTAAACGCATATCAGAGTAGTAAGCTACTACGTCTCCTGTTACATTTAAAGTACCGCTTAAATATCCTCCACCTGCTCTGTTGATATGAAATAAATCTGAGGTAGTATTAGAGGCTTTTACTTGAAAAGCTTTTGTAGGATCAGAAGAAGACATATCAGCTTCAACTACTAATCTACCTTTTACTCTAACGTGGTCTGATGAATTAATTCCGTCGTTTTCACACCCAATAATTAAAGCACTATTCTCCCCTGCGGTTACTCCAGCTTCACCGTAATCTTCATCAAAAACAATATAACCAAAATCAGAAGGTGCATTACCGATAGACTTAAAGAAAATTGCTACTGCTCCGTCGTCTGCGGCAGGTTCTAAAGCTAAAGCTACTTTATCGTCATAATCCCAATAAGATGTTCTACCGGTAGTTGCGTCATAGTTGCTTGCTTGACCTTTTAATACTAGTACTCCAGTAAATAGCCCGGTTCCATTAACTTCTAATTTATAATTAGGACTAGTAGTACCGATACCAACATTACCTGAATCATCAACTCTCATTATTTCTGCTGGGGTTGGTGTTCCTGCTCTGAAAGTTACGTTTA
>Ga0208793_1000883_pt1 | contig 18587 bp, 19 predicted proteins | sample 17_taG_FD_184092 | JGI IMG/M metagenome (GOLD analysis project Ga0208793, IMG submission 184092) | Marine viral communities from the Subarctic Pacific Ocean - 17_ETSP_OMZ_AT15314 metaG (SPAdes) (version 2) | ecosystem: Environmental > Aquatic > Marine > Oceanic | place: Pacific Ocean | collected...
ATTTATTTGTCGTCAAGCACTTTTCTGATTTTTCTAAAAAAAAGAACCGCCTCGGTTAAAAGACGGTCCTTATAGAAAGAAAAGGTACTATGATATACCTTGTGATTAGAGGCTACTTGCTGTCTTGGATTTTGTCAAGCCCTCCAAGGTATTTCCAATAAACCATATCGAGCGGAGTCCCCTGGAGCATTGCTCCCTTATACTCCCCATCGCCCACTATAGAGCTAATGTCCTGCCATCCTCTATCGAAGATTGCGGTGGGTGGTAAGAGCATTTCAAGAGTAGCTTTTGCAGGCCCCTCGCGTCTTGCTTTGTTTACGATGTATCGGTTGATACCCGCAAGTCTCCAAAGGTTATCCTCAAATAACTCGTCACGCTTTATGGGTCTACCGTAGAGCGTGTCCTTGATCATATCGGTACTCGCATTCGCGGCACCAAATACTAGGCCAAGTCCCGTGATTTTAGATATTGCTTCAGCGGCGGCTTTTGCGGCCTGCTTCTTATTACCTTTCTTATAAAACTCGTTTGCTCGATCAATGTCCTTTTGTGCGGCTTCGCGGAATACATCAAATTGTTTTACGGTAAAACTCTTGAGCATGTACATGATACGGGCATTACCGCTCTGATTGTAGAACTTAGGCATTTCTCCAAGTGTGGCAGGATTGAGATCTAAGAACTTATACCAAATTAATTCTTCAACGCCTTTGGGTAATTCGCCTGATGCGGGATTACTTTCACGCAACTCCTTTACCATCTGCCCTGCCCGCTCTTTTCCAAAGACAGGTGAAAGATCATCCTGCAATGCCTGCGAGTTCTTCATCGCCTGGGCTTTGTACTTTTTCCATGAGGCATTCATGGTGGTATTCTTCGCAAGCTGATCTAACTTCTTGAGTCCGGTGATCGTAAACACTTTATCCAACGCACTTGATAATCCACCTGTGCTTGTTGCGGCATCAATATTATGATCCTTCAGATTAAAGTATTTTACGAAATCAAAGTTCTCCTTCTGATTGAATAAAGACTTAAAGGTATTATCGAACCCGTTGAAATAAATGCTGTACGCCAGGTCACCAAGCTGAGTGATCGCAGAACCAAAGTTACCCATTACTTGAATATAGTTTAGATTCTTCACTCCTTGAATAAATGGATCAACTGTCCTACCGCTAAAGCGAGCCTGTATAATCTCCTTTAACTTCTCCACATCCTCAGGACCTAAATCATTTCTATCCTTGAGAAGTCTTTGTGCTACTTGTCCGGCAAGCGAATCATCCACTTCCATATCCATACCGAGATCCGCACCCTGCCTATCTTTACTTCCCTCAAATCCTACCTCTTCGCCTTTGGCATTAGGATTACGGTAGAGGAATTTACGCCTCTCTACTGCCTGCACGGTACGCTCGACATAATTCTTTAACGCATCTGCGGGGTCTGCGTATCCATCAATCATTCGCTCATCCCTGATAAATCCAATCTTACGCTCTTTAAGATTACCGGGCAATGAAGCTCCAGGTTGCACGGGGAATCCACGCAATGTTCTGCTTGTTATCTCTGCGGCAACTCCTTCAGGTATAGATTCTATACTATCTAAACCTTCTTTCTGTGCGTACTCCTCTAGTGCTTTTGTGACAGCATTTGAATCGTCCCCTGCTAATGCTGCACGAAAAGATTTATAATCCTTGATAAGGCGTGGAAAGTAACCTTCTTGGTATCCTACATCGATACCACCCTCCTGCCTGGCGTAATTACGGATATCGTTAAATGCTTTTTGCATTTCCGTAAACTCTTTACCCACCTGATCAGATACTTTGAGATCATCGAGCATGATACGGATCTTAGCCATGTCGCCATTCAGGAGATGCAGTTTAAATTCTCTTTGTTTTTTCTCATTACCCTTGAGACGCTTAGTCATTGAGGTAATGAAAGGAGCGGTACGATCTAAGTATTCGCGAGTCGTTTTATTTATTGTACCCTCATGCTGTCTAAATATAGCGTTTATCTGAGGACTTATATTTTTGAGCTTACGGGACAAAGGAACTAATGCATCGCTAACAAACTCCTTTGCATACCTCATAGCCTGACTTGCTCGACTTGGTGGTATGAATGGATTATCCGCAGTCCCCTCGTTTATCTTCTCAGCTTTCACGCTATCAGGTGCAGTTTTTACCGGGTCTGCTTTTACCTGGGCTTGCGTCTTTTTATAGGTAGGAGTCTTCTTAAATTTACGAAATGCTTTGGGACCAAATCCTGCGGCTAAAAGAACTCCTATAAGCAATGGATCGAAGCCTGCTTTTTTCATCTCGTTCTCCTCATCCTCAGTAAACATAGATACAGCCGCGGCACCTCCTGCTCCTGTTGTCAGCAATCCTGTGAAATACTTCTCATAGTTTTTACCGAGTTTCTTTTCCGCCATCTCCTCATACTTATCCATGGGATCGGCTTGCTTCATAGGACGATCTTTCATTCCGGCCTGCGGAAGGTTGGCTCCCATCTGCGCTCTACGCATATCGTCCTGTAGATCCAAGAGATTCATACCGTTACGCTTGTAGATTCTCCTTAGGTCAGCGTTAAATTCAGCACGCTGTTTTTTTGCACCCTTCCCTTTTCCAAGCTTATGATCCAGGGCAAGTATACCTTGCTTGATCTTGTTTATCTCTTCTGCATCGCCAACACGCTGTATTGCGAGATCGCTTGTCTTATTTATACCTTTAAAGATTGCTTGGTCTGCTAAGTCCTTGCCCTCAAATATTTCCTGTATTGCCGCCATTTGTCCCGTGACTTCCTCACCTTTTGCCCGTGCGGCTTTGCTTACAGTGCTTTCTGCTTCAAGCAGTAGTTGATTCTCTATTCCCCCAAGCAATAATTCTCCAGGTGTCTCGGCGGCTTCAGGACCTTCTAACCCTTTGGGGTTCCATACACGCAATCTGCGTGGACCCAGGGCGGTGACCACAGGTCTACCAACCGCAAAATTATCTATTCCGCCTGCATCATCTATTTTATTTTCTAAAAGCTTAACAACTTCGGGACGAGTTGCACCCTCAGATGCTCCCATGTCCAATGTATCATTGAGATATTTTGCTTCTACTGCGCCAAGCGTACCACCGAATAAGCCACCAAATAAAATTGTACTAGCAATCTCCTCCTGCGTTGGTGCCCTACCTTCATCAATCATAGTACGCGCACCAAGTTCTGCTGTAGCTAATCCTGCGCCTTGTCCTGCACGGATTGCTGTCTTTCCTGCCATTCCTACATTAGCAAGCCTACCTACAGGTACAGCACCTAATGCAGTTGCAGTCGCAAGCTCTCCCTTCCCTATGTCACTCTGAAATCCCTTTGCTATTCTATATTTTTGCGAAGCGTAATTCCCTAAAGCTGATCCAATAATTATACCTTTCGGGCCAAAGGCAGAACCAAGTACAGGACCTAATATCTCGGCACCTATTATAATTCCTGTGTCTACAAAATCCGGCTTTCGATCTTCAGCAAATCTTAGAGGCTCCCGATAGTATTCCTCGGTAGCCTGTATATCAATTATGTTAGAATTATTTAAATATTCCTCCGTTGCCTGTAGATCAATCTCGTCCATCAGAATAAAGTAGATGCGTTGATTGCCTGTGCCTCTTGCCTCTGAGCCTCATTAATTCTTCTTTGTCGTTCTAACTCTTGCTTCTCTAATTGCCTCCTAGTCATCTCTTCCTTTTGCGCAATAGTAACTTCTCTTTTATTGCCGTTTCCATCAATAATCGTGGTTGTCTGATTAAGCCTTAAATTAAATCTATCCCTGACTAAGTCTTTTAATCGTGCAATATCAGCACTCGCATAACTATTAGCTTCTTCGGATTCCTGCATTTCGCCTGTAACGCGATCTATAGTAAATAAATCTTCTATATTTACAGACTCACCATCGCCATCTTTTACAAAAGTAGGAGAACTTAATATACTTTTAATCTCCTTATCTTTATCTGCTATTTGATCTTCTAGCGTAAGATTCTTTGAAGTTTTATTCATAGTACCTTTTGCTGTTGCATCTAGGTACTTCATATAACTTTCATCTCTAGCGATCTTCTTTTCCGCCGCCTCTATGGCTAAATTATCCTTCCTAATATTTCTCCCTGCCATTCCTTCAATACCTCCACCCTGATCAATAGTTTCTTTTGCTATGTCTATATTGGTAGAGTCTAGTCCTTGTTGGGCAAGAGTGTTAGCAGTTTGTCCAGGTATTATTTTTTGCCTTGCTTCATTCTGCATAATGTTGGTGTCAAGTTGAGTATCTAAAGCTTCTGTCTTCTTGGGCAAAAGTTCTCTTTCTGCTTTAATCTGTTCTCCCGACAAACCATACTTAGCTAATGTATTTTGAATCTCTGCGGTACTTAGCGCTTTACCTTTATCAGCCTCTAACTTTTTTAACTCTATACCTAAATCATTGAATGCCTTTTTCTGCAAAAGTAGATCATTCCTTATTTTTTCGGTGTCTTGTCTTTCCTTCAGAGTTTGTGCCTGCGTTTCTTGCAGAAGTCTTTGTCCTTTAAGTTGCGATGATAATGAAATATTATTTACTAAATTTTTTCCAAGTTCCGCTCTTGTAGATAAAGCAATATCAGGATTGTTAAGCTCTGCCTTCATTGCGGCATATCGTGGAGCCATTTCAGGATCTTGTTCTGCAAGCATATCAAGCATACTCGACTGACTTTTTATGAATCCTTCATTCTTCTTCTGCTTCTCCTTGTTAAGACCGTACTGCTTTATCATACCGCCTATATCACGCCCAAGTCCGGCAATCGCATTACCCATTTGCTCGGAACTTCGAATCTGAGCCTGTAAGAGTGGAGTAGTATCCACCCTCATTAATCCCGCCTGTACTGTATCTCCTATTGCCATAATTGTTTTCTCCTTTAGCCCGGAAAGGGCACTGCGTCTGCCATCATTCTGCTTGGTGAATTTCCGTAATAATCTCCTAAAGTCATACCACCCGATTGTCCTAGCTAACCGCGACCCGCTAGAAAGCCACCACCAAGTGATCCTGCAAAACCAAGAAGTCCACTAGTCAATGAAGCGTCTGCCGCTTTATCCGCCGCATAAGCATTAGCCATTGCATTAGCCTTATTCGCGTATGCTTGCATACCAATATTCACACCCGCATCAGGATTGATCCGAGTCACCTGTTCCTGTGGCATTCCAAAAAGTGCAGATCTTTGACCAAATCCCTGTTGAGTGTAATCACTGCCCCCACGGGTCATCATTAGCGGATCCATGCCTGTTGCTCGGTTGAAGTTCCCTGCGGTAGTTCCTAGACTCTGAACCTGCCCACGGGCATTATTTACGATGTCTCGAAGATAGTCCTCCCGACTCATCGCTTCAGCGGCAATCGCCGCATTGTCCATACCACGCCCTCTTGCGGTTAATCCCTCTCTTGCGGATTGAGTTGCTCGCCTTCTCATCTCAGGGGAAAGATCCTGCATCTGCGACTCTTGAAATGCATCATCGGCAACCTTGTTCATCTGATCTAAGCGAGCCTGCATGAGCGGATCGGATGCCCTACGAGCCTGATTTATGTCAGCACCAAACTGATTAAGAAATTCGATATTTGAAGTGGCATCACGCTCGGCCATTGTCCGACCAAAATCCTGTGCCCTCATTGCCTCCCGTTCGGCAAGTGCGGCCATTGGGTCAGCGGCTCTTTCAGCAAGACTCATCTGTAAATCCTGGTATTGCGGATCATAAGCCTGACGATTGTGGAGCATTGTCTGCTGTAATGCCGGATCAGCCATTGCGGCTACATACTCCTGTGCCGCAGTTCCCGCATTAAAATCAGGTAAGGTGAAATAAGATGGAACTCCTGAACTGTTTGTAGACTTCCCTGCCCCACCCAATCGCTTTAAAACATCTGCCTCTTTCGAGTTAATGTATGCGAGCGATTCTCCTTCGGGAGCATTCTCATTTAAAAGCCTGGCGGCCTCGGCCAATGGATCTTTGATTTTCTTCTTTTTCATGGGCTTAATTTTAAAAAACGATTAAGTGAACAATTAAATCAATACGACCCGTTGTGTTTGTGCCTGTAATTATTCTAACTGTGGATGAATTAATTGTGTGTATCGAGGCATCCATCGGGTTTGTGTTTTGAGCCTGCAATGCCGTAACACAAGCAACAGGATTAGTTACAGCATTATCAAAAGTTACAGTGTAATCCCCTGTGGCGTTTTTAGTAATTGATAAAATATTAAACGCCCCTGTGTTTGCAGAAGGGTTAGTTGAACTACCATCAAATGTGCATTTTGCTCGTAGAAGCTGAGATGTGTCGGGGATGGAATTATCGACATAAGCCTTGATGCTTTGCTGAGTGGCAAGGGCAGTATTTGAATCAGAAACAAAATCATTCTCATCCTTGATATCCACTTCCCCAACTACGCCTGCTCCCGCCGCTGTTCGACCAAGAACCTTTGCCGTGCTTATGTTTTGAATTTTATCAAATTCGACAGCACTGTCAGCAATCTTTGCAGTTGTGACATTTGAATTTCTGATGTGATTAGTAGTGACTGCCCGATTTTCATCTGTACTCGGATCATCACGAAGTTCATTAGATGTTATTCCGTCCTCTTTTACCAAAAGGTATCCTCCCGTGCTATGTACCTCAAGAGTCGCTCCATCCGTGGCTGTACCTGATGCGGTTAGAAAACTTGCTTGATTGGCAATATCTTCCAATTTTTGTGCGGTTACTTGATCTCCTGACGAGAATGATTGTGCTGTGCTTATGATTGGCATTTTAAGTTCTCCTTATGAAACTGATGTTGTTGATCTATCTGCTATCCTGGCATCCACTTTTGCTGACCTTAAATAAGGTCTTCCATCGGTAGGTTTAAAATCTGCCTGAACCCCAAATCCACGCTTCCTAACACGCAGACGAATAGATGCCTCTTCATCAGATGCTAATTTACCTCCGAGTAGTGAGGATATGCTTGTTGTTTCTGTAGTCGCGTCAGGATCTTCGGTGATGAATTGCAAGTTGCCATCGGTTGAAAATCCATCATTTGATTTTACATGAAATTCTGCTCTGCTGAAATTTTTACGATCCATTGAGTCGGCATCATATTGCCTGGTCGTTAGTTGGCTGATTACGGGTATTGGGGTTGTGGTGGCCTGTCCTGCGGTCAAAGACACAAGATCATCACCCTCTGCTGAATCTACTTTGTGAATCCCACCTTCTTCCGTTGTTAAATACAAAGCATTCTGCGCCCCTTCCCTCGCGACCAACAAATCTCTGATGCCAAACTCAGATGAGTTTACACTATCAATACTTTCAAAGCCTCCATTGATAAATGAATAAACGATGATTGTGTTTAGCTTTGTTGCATCTCCCGCCCCAGGTGATGAATCCAATGGTAATGCCAACCAATAACGGGAGTCAAAATAAACGCCTGTGGATAGATGTGCATAGTTCTGATTGATTCGATCTATAAATGGCTGAATCGGTTCGGATAAAGGTGTGCCTGTCCCTCTCAAGTTATATTCGTCCAGGAACTGAATCGCGAAAATACCACGATCTGACAGAAACAAAAATTGATTCGCTACTTGCACGATGGACTTACGGGCAGATGCTCCGACTTCATCCGTGACCATAGTCGTTTTTACATCAGCTAAAGATCCGCTTGCCCCTGTAAGCAGGTGAATAGATTTACGATTAAATGCGACTACCGAATCCTGTGTGAATCCTTTGATCCCCACCAAGAAATCACTTTTACCTGAACTAGTCCGAAATTGATTTCCGATTATATCGAATGTGTCACTGTCAAAAATGTCCGAAACAGCAATCTCATCACGGATTTCCCTATCTATTGGGGGTGCATCTGATGTGTACTGAAACGGGAGCCAAAGTCTACGCTGATGAAATTCACCAAATGGAGCGGCAGGTTGATGGATAAATCCTTTGCCTATTGCCAATTGTTTTGAGACTGTGAGCGATAACGATTGCCCGACTGATACATTTTCAACTCCTAGATTAAATGTGAATTGATTAGTGGTGGCTGAATTAACTCTAGCGCTCTGATCTTTAAAGAGGTCATATGGTGATTGCCCGTCTCTAATTGTCACTTGATCTCCCACTGAAAGCCCATGAGTTGGCACATCCATAGTGACTAATCCACTTGATGCTGTGGTGGTTGTATCTGTGAGATATTGAGGAGCAGTGTAAGTGCCACTTGGTACGCTAGTAAAATCGGCAAAATATTCCACCTGTGCCCCTGATACATTAAATGTGGCAGTCTGCGAAGAATCCATTGTCACAGTAAACTGAGTACTAGATGTCTTTGTAATATCATAGCAATTATTCGGATTAACTGTCCAACCGCCCAAGTTCGTCAGCGTGACAAAGTCACCTGTCACACGCCCATGATCTGTGGATGTGTTTACTGTTATGGTCTGACCCGACTGAGATGCCGAAGATATAGCCACCTGATTGAGTTTCGGACTTGCAGAAAGTGTGGTATTATTGGTTCTAAAGATAAACATCTTATCAAAACCTTGCGTCATCCCGACAGGCCCATTTACTGTTTCGCCTCCGGCATCATATCTGCTTTTAAAAACGACTAGATCTTTAAGTCGAAGAATTATGCAAAGATTGTTTGTGGCAGTGAAAATGAAATCATCCGAATTTGATGATGCATCACTGTAAACTGCTGATCCATAAACAGCATTTACTCCATCATCGTTGAGGGTAAAATTCAAAGTTGTAGCTATGGAATTGCCGGGTGAACAGACAGATGTATTTCCGACTGATGCAGGCTGTACTGTGAAAGTATCATTAACGCCTGGACCGCTGTAAGAAACTGACGAATTTGACCATGTCGGAGCTTCACTAGCGTTTGTATCGCTTGACCAAAAAGATGAACCTCCAGGAGTTCCTGGTTCATTACTAGCTGAACTGATATTATCCTGTAAACATTTGTAAAAGACACCATTGTGTTCTACAAACGAGCTTGAAATAAAAGTTATAACCTTAGTAGTGAAATTTACTGATTCTAAAGGGAAAGTGCCATTAGGACTATCAGTACTAAAACCTAAATCCGCCACAGTTATATTGTCACCAGGGATGAAGGATAAACTTGGAGTGGCATCTAATACGATTGAAACCACTCCCGATGATCGGGATGCCGATTGTATCACATAGGGTAAACGGATCGCATCTGTGCCCGATGTGATCGATCCGAACAGAGTCGATAATCCTTTGCGAGTTTGCCAAGTCCCGTCATCATTCATGCGACCATTCTTGGACAATGCTACCTCACCAGGCTTTAACTGATTAGGTCGCAGACGGGCATTCATACGCAGAAAGAAGGTATCCCCCTCAGTCACGAATGGATCGTCTAGCTTGCCATATGACCGGTAACGACTCACTTCTTCTTAACCTCCTGCCAAACCTTAATACTCATGTAGACAATGGTGATCACACCTGCGATACATCCAAATAATGAGTCTAAGGACGAAAGTCCAAAGGTGGCTAATGTACCACTCAACCCTGCGACTGACACCCGATCAATCATCAGAATAAAAGGTCGAGGACGATGATGCCTAGCACTAAGGCCACAAAGACTGTAATCATTTTGCCTCGTTTTGGGAGTGTTTCAAATTTCTTTTTGAGTAGAATTAAGTTTTTCATTTTTGATCGGAAGGTCTCGGAAAGGGAGGTCGAGTGGTGGATCGAGTGACTTCTGTTTTGGCACATCTTTTCGCCACAAAAATTGGAATTGCTAAATAGCAACCAAGCACTACTGCCGCCCCGATAAGGATGCGTTTTATATAGGAAGTAAATTCAGCGAATCCACTCTTATGCTCGGCCATTCCTTGAGCTACCAGGGCACTCACATCTCCATGAGTCAAAGCCTCAATGGTTTCTTCTGCTTCTACGAGTGCATCTGCATTTTTTAATGCTTCTCCTGCAAGCACACCCGCACCCGCAGACAAACCTCCTGCCACAGGGCCGCCTGCAAGCGTTCCTACTGATCCGCCAATAACTCCGCCTAATGTCGGATAGGTCGAACGAAACGAACATCCGGCGGTCAGGAAGCATAGTGCTATCAGCAGATAAATCATATAGGATCGTCCGATGACCAATCTTCGGTCGCTAGAACTGCTAACATCTCAGAATGATCAAGTGCAGTCTTACCTTCTAGAAAGCTAGGAGTGTCGCCCTCAAACTTAACAAAAGTCTGTGTACCTGCGAGGTTGTATCTTAAAGTAGAAGGACTCGTCTCTAGCACTTGATTAAAATCTACGGAAGAGACTTCCGATGCGTCTATAATTACATAGTTTCTCATAGTTATTATGGTACTGTTGTTGAAAAGGTTGGGCCATTAGTAAGTGTTCCGTCATTCCCTCCACTACCTTGGTCAGTAATAGTAGTCCCTGTTCCTCCGTCATTATCCCCCATACGAAGCCATTGGAAAGGTGAGTAAGCAGATAAACTTGTTGGCGTACCCCCATTATAAATTGCTCGAATTTGAGTGTCACTTAATGCTGAACGGATAAAGGCGACTTCATCATATTTACCATCCCAAAAGTAGGAACTTGCAATCCCATTTTTACCTAAATAAATTTGTCGTGTACTACCCACAAAACTCACAGTAGATGTACCACTAAAAGCTGGCCCTGAACTGTTAGAAGTATTTGAGGCGTTTATTGCAGCGTCTCCTCCATCAATGTAAATTTTCCAAGATGTGCCATCTACAACCATTGCAACATGATGCCACAGATCGTCACAAATGTTTGTATCTCCGCTAGTTGTTGAACCTGCTAAAGCATTAGTGTAACTAGAAGTATTATCTTTAATTATTATATAAAAATTTTCGTTAGTTGGTCGTAGTAAATTTAATTCTTTTATACTACTCCCCGAACCTGCACCATAGGTACTAAAAAATGTCATAGAACTACTTGTATTCGAAGTCTTTATCCAAGCGGAATAGGTGCAAGTTGTTACGGATGTTGATCCTAAAGTAGCAGAGCTAGTGATGTAGTCATCCGTACCATCAAAGTCTACGGAGTAGGTATTACTGAACGCAGGGGCAGCAGTGGGTGCATTAGTTGAAAAAGTAGGCCCGTTAGTAAGTGTTCCATCATTCCCCCCACTACCCTGATCCGTAATAGTAGTTCCCGTACCTCCATCATTATCTCCCATACGCCACCAACCGACAGGATTTAGCGAGGATATGTCGTTGGGTGTCCCGCTGTTGTACATCGCTGATATGTCAGAAGCGGAAAGGGCTGAATCAAACAAGGATACTTCGTCTATTAAACCATCCCAATTATAAGTACCCGGTATGGCATAATATCTCCCGATCCCGATAAAATTTCCTTTAAAATTATTATTCGCTGTATTAGCTCCTGTTTTAGTGCCTTGCGAACTTCCATTTAAATACAGTGTTACATCTGTGCCGTCGTGAACAAATGCGATGTGATACCAAGTTGATGCTGATAAAGTTGAGATAGTCCAAGTTGGATAACCCGATCCCGGATAAGGAGTACCTGCTGATGGCCCCATGTGGTAAGTAATTGTGGTACTGTTTACTAAATGTAGATACCATCGACTCGAACCACCCACACCCGCACTGATTGGTATTGCATTTGTAGAATTGTAATTAAGCCAAAGCGAAGCACTATATGCACTACCTGTATTTAAAGCCGTAACAGTTGGGCAATCAATATAATCATCAGTACCGTCTAATTCTACGGAGTAGGTGTTCGTTATGGAGGGCAGACCCGCAGGAGCAGTAGGACTAGCGATTATTCCGCTACCAATACTTGGAAGAACAAAGGTCATCTTAGGATGCTGTGTCCCCGGCTAAAACAAATACATCAGAGGCGTAAGCGACTATACTAGCTACTCCGTACTGTGCATTGATCTTGGTGTGCGATTGTCTGTTGTAGATGGTAGTCGAAGAAGCACTGAAGGTAACTTGTCCTGCTCCTTTCTGCACAAAGCTACAATTGAATCCTACGCCTAATCCGCTTGGTACTGTAACTGTGACTGCACTAGCATTATCCAACACTACTACCTTTCCGTTGTCACTTGCGAGCAGTGTGTATGCAGTTCCTGTTTGATCGTTGATAGTAGCATCGAATCCTGAAATCGAAGTCCCATCGAAGTTGCCGTCTGTTAAATCTCCTGCTGATACGCTCTGCAATGCAGTGTCTGCTGTTGCTCCCTGGGCGGCTGTTGCGTAGGCAGTGGCATCTGTAGTAGCCGCTGTGCCCAACCCACTGATGTCAGAATTACTAAGTGTGACTGTGCCTGTCTTTCCCGCCACCGATTGAACAGGTGAGGCGGCTACCAGGTTGGCTACTGTGACTTTTTTCGTAGTGCCTTGAGCCGATCCCGTTGTATCTGATACATCCGTGATCGGAATTATGTCTGACGCATTGGGTGTTCCCCCAAGTGAACCAAGTGCTGAAATCTTCTTGTTTGCCATTTTATTTTATCTCCTAGTCGAATGCTAAAAATTGTCCTGCCTCTACCTGTAAGAATGCTCCTGCCTCTGATTGAATTACTCCATCAGGTCCGACAGGCGCACCGCTTCCTGTGAAGGGTCTTGGTACACCAACATTTAAGTCGAGCGTAAGCATTTTACATCTTGTAGGCTATAACTGCACCACTCGTTAAAGAGAATTCAGTTATCCTACCATAGATTGCTGTGTTTGCCGCCAAGGTGGTAGCGTCTTGTCCTGTGCAAATGTCTGATAAGTTTTCAACATTACTAGTAATACTTGCCAATTCTGTGTCTTCTGTTGCAAGTAATGCAAAAAAGTCTCCTGTGTTTGAAGCAGTATCGTTAATGTACTTTCCTCCGTTAAGTCCTAATCCTCTGTATTCTGATGCCATTTTAAATATTGGTTGAGTATGTTGTTCCGTAAGTTACGAATTGTATAAAGTTCTGCTGACCTTGCTGACGCTCTAGTTTATCTAGCTCCATCGTTATAAGTGATTCAGCCTGTTGAAATGCGACCTGTCCTTTTTCCATTTGACCATCTGCGGTTAGCCAATCCCCATATGCTCCGTATGTGGCATACTCGCTAAATACATAAGGGAAGTCTGTGCTAGTAGATGAGTAGTCGATAAATGGTGCGCGAAATAATAAGAATACAGGCTTCGTGCTGTTGCGATTTGTGAGTACAACTTTTCCATATCCACTACTTGCGTACTCCACGCGGAATGCGATCTCGTTAGTGAATCCGGTATCGTAGGGATCATTATTTGATACGCGAAGGACTTCACCAATCTCAGTGTTGAAATCAATCACATTCATGATGGTGGATACTGCTTCTGCTCCGCTTCCCCCGCCTCCTGAAAAGGATACTGTGGGGGCAGATGTGTAGCCTGTTCCACCTGCGGTGACTGCCACTCCGTTTACTGATCCATTGGAGTCGATTGTTGCAGTAGCGGTGGCTCCGCTTCCGCCTCCCCCGCTAAAGCTAACCGTTGGAACTGATGTGTACCCTGTGCCTCCACCTCCTACAGATACATTGCGTACCTGATTGTCAGGTGTTTTTTGCTCCAAGCGGATAGTGTCAGGCCATCTTGTGCGCTCCCATGCCAATCTACCAAAGCGATTAAAACTGCGAACTGCCGCATTTTGCTCATCCGTAAGTAACGAGTCAACGCCCACCAGGTGTTTAAGATTGGTGAGCATCGTACTGACCGTTACTTCTCTCATGCCGCGTTGAAGCTAGGTCCGCTAAAGGACTTCTTGGTTAAGGACTCGGCCTTGAAGGATGGGTTGTCGCGAAGGTACTCTTTTATGAAGCTCTTATCGCCCCAACATCCTGGCTTAAATTGATGCCAACGAAAATAATCGCGGGCGGGGATGGATGCTTTTAATTGTCCAAGCCCATCTGCTTTGGCGGAACCCATCTCGCGGTTCTCTTTACGGCATTGTGCCTCACGCATTGCGAGTTGTGATTTTTCCATGTCCACTTCGTAACGCAAATAACGGTCGAGGTTCTTCATGAACTGCGATCCGTTTCCGCTTTTCCAACTTGGTAAGAATATTTCCGCCATTTTTAGTAAAGGTTAGAGGGAGGTCCGCATCGCGAACCCCCCTCCGTTAAAAACCCGATTAGTTAAAATATCCGTGTGCTTTAGGGCTATAACACGCAAGGCCCGCAACTAAATCTGCAAAACCTCTGCGACCTCCGCCACGATTCTCAAGCTCAGATGTAGACTCAGCTTTAAGCATGTGGATACCTACATACTCAGGATCAATAAGGAGTCCTGCGTCTGCATCAATAGTAGCCGATCCGGATGTTCTGTTTACAAACACGGATGGCACGATTGCCACATTTCCGAAATCACCCTCATAAAAATTCACAGTCAAACTGATCTTCTTACTCTCAGCAGGTTGTGTGATTTGATAATTAAGGGCAGTTGTGGAACCTTCCTGACGAGCGAAGTTTGAGATTTCGCGTTTAAGTCCAGGACCCGCAATCAAGGTGAGTTGTCCACCTGGCATTCCGTTGGCTTCGTAAAGCTCTTGGAGTACTGCGTTGAATGTAGTCTCAGTCTGTGTTCCGGTTGTGTCGTTAGCGACATTTTGGAACCCGGCAGGTACATCAGCAGGTTGACCACCAACTCCTAACCATTTAAGCATACCGCGAGTTTTGTATGGATTGGATCCATCGTCAGCGTCACGGTCTTGTGCGGAACAAACAGCGGCTTCAAGATCTCTTTTGAGTTCGCGAACTGCTTTACTTTCGGCATTTGCGTACTCGCTTGCAACTCCGGCTGTATCTACGATTTCCTGAAGATCGGAAACTGCGTAAGTTCTGCGAAGCTTTTGAACATAGTTACCAAGCTTTGCACGGTTAGCGGCTTTGTCATCAAAGGATGATGCGTCTTCGCCCTCAAGTACTCCGGCAAATGCGGCGGTACTTAAATCGTCACATTGCCACTCGAAGAATGTTCCTGTTGCGTTGCCCTTTTTAGCCATTGATACCAATGGAGTGGATTCCGGCTCCAACAAGGTGACTATATCGGTTAAATCCTCCCTGTTTCCGGCTACTGAATATGTTTTTGTAGATGCCATTTTTTATTAATTCCTTTTAAGTTTTATATAAGATTGATAGTCCGCCATAGATCCGGATTCTTCGTACTTTTTGTATGCCGCCTCCACAGCCTTCAGCTTTGCCGCTTGTGGAGTCTTCACCCTTGCCGTACCCGCCTCCGTGGATGCCACGGGCGATTTTGGTTTGGGTGCGGGTTTAGACTTTTGAGCGCTTCTTTCATTTATCGTATTCATACCCACCACCATTGCGGCCAGGGCATAATTAGCGTTTGGTAAATGATTGACCAACGGCCTGTAAAGCTTGTGGTCTTTTACGCTCATGAACAACTTGTAGTCAGCACTTTCAGGATCTCCAAGGAAATCGAAAGTTTGTAATGCCTGCTGATCAGAATTATTACGCTCTTCAATCCATTGCTTGCGAGCAGGAGCATCCTTGCGAATTATTTTCTTCGCATTGGATCTTATCCTTTTTAGATCATTCTTAGAGTAAGTCTTATCGCCATCCTTCAAGATATACTCATTTCCATCGTCATCGTACTGCATCTCATTATCAAGTCCATCCTCTGCCCACTCAATTAAAGTGTTTAGATTCTCAACCTCCTTCATGAGTGCTTGCTCATCGTTGACATTGTGCAAGGCATTATCTTTAAGGAACTCAGGAGTATCACTAGTTTGCTCGCTTTGGGCTTGCTCGGCTTGCGCCTGCAATGCTTCATTTTCTGCAAGTAGTGCTTTCTTCTGAGCGGTAAGTCTTCCAAACCGTTTGACCGCAGATGCATTCAGGGCCTTGGCTAGGTCGCGACTTTCCTCCTCTGACAAGTTGTCCAGGTCTATTCCATACTGTGAAAGAACATCCGAAGGATTTGGGGACGGCACATTTTCTGTTTCATCCGTTTCTTCGGCGGTAGGTTCCTCGGTAGCTTCTGCAACTTCCGCAGTTTCTTCAGCGGGTTCCTCTGCTTCCTCGGTTGGAGCTTCAGGTTCCGAATCGTTAGCTTGTTTTCTTTGAAGCAATTGCTCCGCAAATTCGGCCATCGAGACATTACCATCTGCTTTCGTTTCTGTTTCCACGGAATTTTCAGAGGACTCCGAGACAACCTCTTCGGTTAATGTTTCCATAATAAATCAAGGCAGTAGCCTAGTGTAGCAAAATGTAGTATATTGTCTTGACAAAGGCAATAAAAAACCCCCTGCGCTACCCCAAGCGCAGAGGGCAAGTCACTCCTTGGGATGAGCTAAAGCTTGTAGAAAATATCTAGTTCCTCGTCTATCGCTTCGAGTTTACCTGTGATGTAAAAGTGTCTGTTTGTGTCTGCGATGTTCTCAGGAGTCTGCAACGCCCGGATAGTTTCTTCACGCATACTTTCACGCATCTCAATATATCGCTTGAAGTTAGGGTCGTTCTTGAGAGCGGACAACGCTCTAATCGCATCCTCATGGTCTATTTCGTGGTTAGTTTTGCTCATTTACGCCTGACGGGTTTTACGCGCCTGCCCATTCCCACTTTACGCTTTTCCGCTTTCTTGCGGGCAAGCTGACTCTTGGACATTTCGCTTTTTGTTTTTGGGGTTTTCTTAGAAACTCTTTTGGTTGGACGGCAATATTCGTTCTTACCACCCTGTCCACATGGTTTGCCTGTGCGGGTATCTTTCCACTTTTCGTCCTTCCATCTTTTAAGGGATGCGCCTTTTGCGGACTTCTTTACCTGTCCTTTTGATTTGCGACACTTCGCAATCTGTTGGGACGCACGGGCAGACGGGAATACTTTTACCCGTGCTTTTACTTTCTTATAACATGCGTCCTTTGGCATCTTACCATTTCTTACAAGACCAATACCCTGCGGTTAATTTAGACTTCTTTTCATCGCACTTATGTCTTGCTCGGAAGGATTTACGCCGTGCGGGTATATTCTTTTTGATAGACATGTTAGGGTCACCGAATCGGACAAGACGAACTTTATCGCCCTCTTTAGCAAGAACAGCAAACTTCTTGGACTTACCGGGTGTCCTTTTCGGTTTATTATAACCACTAAAGCGTTCACCTCTGTGAGAGATACTCACTTCTTCTTACGCTTGACCATCTTCTTTCCGGTCTTCTTCGCATAAGCTTTAGCCGCCGCTTTACCCTTTGTGCCGTAACCGAATTTCTTCTTACCTACCATTGGCATAATATATGTCCCTTTCTAAGCCGCTTCTGTCTGAGCGGTTTGTCCGAATTGCGTGGGAGTCGCACCGAGTCTGCCGATAACAGCGTTCTGCTTTTGTGTAATCTGCATCTGACGCTGTTGCATATAATTCTGTATACGCTCCTGCAATGCCGGATCTTGTTGAGCTTTTTGTTGAATATCAGGTTGTGATAACCACTGTTGAAATACTTGCATCTTCAGTTCATGTGCATCCTGTGGACGAACATTTGGCGGTACTCCTGCCATAAGTTCAGCAATTGTTTGCCTTTCCTCATCCACCGCTTTCTGTGATGCTGTCTCCTTGGGGATCATAATCTTCTCAGATGCACCAGGCATGATCTGTCCGACTGCAAGCTGAAGCAGTCTTTCTGTATCCAAAGTGCCTGATCTATCCAAAGCAGGGGCAAGTTCTGCAATTGCTTTTACTCTCTCCAACATTTGTTCAGGATCTTGTGTTGCCACATCAAACTGTAAATAGAAGTCAAATCTTTCGCCCGGTCTGCCTTTACTAAACTTCTGTACATCTTGCATCCCGGTAACGCGGAAAAACTCTGCATCGGGTCCATACTGCTGATACAGTGTCCATACTTGGTCGATCACATACTTGAGGTGATTAAATACCTTATTGATGGTGGATTGCTGTTTATTCTGCGCTTCCACTCGATCAACGCCTGGAGCGTTATTACCCATATAGCGGTCGAATAATTCCTGTATATATCTTCGGACTTCTATATTTCCACCATCAAACCTTGGTGTATCTGCCCATCTAATCTCACCCGGTGTCCGATATGGCACTCTTACACCCGGCCCCCATTTAGTCGGGGGTCTTCCTAAAGGGTGTTCAAGCGGGGGCAAAGTTGCTAATGATTGACGATCAATCATTGCATCTGTCTCAATCTTCGCTACCTGCTGAAGTGGTTCTCCCACTTCAGGGATTGAGCGGGATGAGTAAAGTCTCTTGCTTACATTCTCATATTTCGTAACCACGAATGGATACTTGCCATGAGCATAATCCATAAGTTCATGCTTGGCATACAACTCAGGAATATCCGGATGAAAGATTGTGCAGTAAATACCGGGAACTCCATCCTCATCAAGCAGTCTTTGATAACAGTACACTATTCTAATAGTCTCATCGTCATCGCGGATTACCGCATCTTCCTGCCTAATGTTATACAGACTATTATCTGCCTGTGTATGCTTGGCTTGATCTTTCGCCCTTTCCACAAACTCGGCATCCCATCCTTCAGAGTTAACCTTGGATTCCAACTGTTCAGGAGTCATGTGCAATACATGAAAGCAATAAGGTGCCTCCTGTGGATCTATTGTATAATTAGGAAAAATAACATCCTCGTCCGGTG
>Ga0208793_1000888_pt1 | contig 18527 bp, 17 predicted proteins | sample 17_taG_FD_184092 | JGI IMG/M metagenome (GOLD analysis project Ga0208793, IMG submission 184092) | Marine viral communities from the Subarctic Pacific Ocean - 17_ETSP_OMZ_AT15314 metaG (SPAdes) (version 2) | ecosystem: Environmental > Aquatic > Marine > Oceanic | place: Pacific Ocean | collected...
GTCACACTAGGACAACACAACAAAATAGACTGTATCACAGCCTTGTTGACCAAGTCAGGTTTGAAACTAATAATACTAAACGTGCTATAAAGATTTATTGTCAGTCAGAATTTCTTGAGACTAGAATCGAAGAGGTTGCAGGAAAGAGTAAAGTAGTGCTAAAATCCACAACAGAGTTAACGACTAAAGAAATGGGATTGTTTTTAGATGATGTCATAGCTTGGGCAGAAAATGATTTAGGAATGCAATTAAATCTGCCTGATGATTGGAGAGAGTTAATTAGCTAGGACATTTTTTATTTCTACTACAGGTAGTGCTTACAAAATACTGGGTGTCCTAACTAATTTATTGGAGAAAGATATGGCTAGACCAACTAAGTGGAGTGAAGAGTTAGAAGAGAAAGCTCTTGCTTACATAGATGACTTTGCAATGTATGGTGATATGATTCCAAGTATTGAGGGAATGGCAGAGCATTTAGGTTTAAGCAGAGACACTTTATACTCATGGGGAAAAGATAAAAACAAGGGGTTTTCGTACATATTAGGGAGATGTATGCAAGTCCAGTCTAAAACCCTCGTAAACAATGGTCTCAACAACACATTTAATTCAGCAATAACTAAACTTGTATTAGGTAAGCATGGCTACCACGATAAGATGGAGCAAGACATAACATCTAGTGATGAATCTATGAAGCCAACAGTCATACAATTAGTTAGCAAGAATGAGTCAAGTAGCTGAAGTACAATTACCTGATAAACTAATCCCTGTCTTTGAAGGCACAGCTCGAATACGTGGTGCTTATGGAGGACGTGGTAGTGGCAAGACAAGAAGTTTTGCATTGATGACAGCAGTCTTTGGTTATCGTTGGGGCATGTCAGGTGTCAGAGGCACAATACTGTGTGGTCGTGAGTTTATGAACTCGTTAGGTGAGTCATCAATGGCTGAGATTAAATCTGCCATTTTAAGCGTTGATTGGTTAGCAGACTACTATGAGATAGGTGAGAAGTTTATCAGGTCAAAGGATGGCAATATAACGTACACATTTGCAGGTTTAAGACGTTCATTAGATAGTATCAAGTCACAGTCACGTATTTTGATAGCTTGGGTTGATGAGGCTGAGTCAGTTAGTGGTAGAGCATGGGATTTGTTAATGCCTACAGTACGTGAAGAAGATAAAAGTATTGGCTTCAACTCTGAGGTATGGATAACATGGAATCCTGAGTCAAAGTATAGTGCAACACATGAAAGGTTTAGAGATAGCTTTCCTTCAGACTCTAAGATAGTTAGTATGCAATGGCAAGATAATCCATGGTTTCCAACAGTTCTCGATGAACAAAGGCTTGAAGATAAAGAGAAACGTCCTGAGTCATACGAACACATTTGGGAAGGTGGCTTCTTAATATTCTCAGAGGGTGCATATTATTCTGCTGAATTACGCAGAGCTAAAGATGAAGATAGAATTACAAAGGTTAGATATGACAGAGCCAAAGGTGTAGTTACAAGTTGGGATTTAGGAATAGGTGACAGCACATCAATAGTCTTTGCACAATTCATAGGAGCTGAGATACATATTATTGATTACTATGAAGGCTCAGGTGTAGGACTAGAGCATTACGTTAAGGTATTGCAAGACAAAGGTTATGTCTACGACCAACACGTTCTACCACATGATGTTAGAGTTAGGGAATTAGGCACAGGTAAGAGTAGAATGGAGATGCTTGAAGACTTAGGCATTAACAACATTGAGATAGCACCATCATTATTAATTGACGATGGCATACAACAAGTCAGAACAATGCTAGACAAATGCTATTTCGATGAGGTATCATGTGAGAAACTTATCGATTCCTTACAGGCTTACAGCAGAGAGTGGGATGATAATGGTAAGACTTGGAGAATGAGACCAAGGCATGACTGGAGTTCACATGGGGCGGATGCTACAAGGTATCTTGCAATAGGCTACAAGCCTTTCAATGAGAACTGGGATAAACCATTAAGGAGAAACTTGCAAGGAGTAGTATGAGTGGTTTGTTGTCTGATATATGGGAAGGCAGTAAAGAATTCTTTGGTGGTTTACTAGACGTAGACCCTGAGTTACAAGCAAGAAGAGATGCTGAGGCTAAAGCGTTGTATGATAGCCGAGCCGAAAGTCCATTCTTTCAAATGCTTGGTTGGGGTGAAGGCAACGATGAACGCTCTAGTACAAACCCTATAGTTAATTTCTTACCAAATGTAGGTTCAATATATAGAGACACAGCAACAATGGCAACTAACCCTGCTGTCTCAGCAGAAGCTGTGTCTAATTTAGTAGCAGGTGGTGTGCTTAATTTAACACCTGTTGGCAGTTTACTTGGTGAAGACGTTGGTCAAGCACAAAGAGAAATGGCTAATGAATTTGGTCACATGGTCAAAGATACATTTGGCTCATGGGAAAATTTAAAGACAGCCGCAATACGAAATCCTGCTGATGTATTAGGAATGATGGTTGGTACTGGATTTGCTGTTAAAGGTGTAGCTGATGTAGTTACAAATCCTGCTGTTCAAGCCAAATTTGTTGAGCAATTACAAAACATGGCTGACCCAACTGAATCACTTTTTCCACGTATTAAAAAAGCAACAGGTGGATTAATAGACCTTGACCCTCGTATGTATGCAATGATGCATCACAGCTCTCCTGCTCAATTTGATAGATTTAGAACAAGATATATGGGTAGTGGAGAAGGTGCACAAATGTATGGTTGGGGTATTTACCATGCTGACAATCGAGACGTGACACTAAGTCAACAACCACGAGATTTAAAATACGAAGCTAAAATACAAAAACTTTATAACGAAGCAAACAATAAAGGCGATACCCTTGCGGCTGAAATGTATCTTGATGCATTGAATCACGATGCACCTGAAATGCACTTGCCTGACATGCTACTTAATTACAAAAACATGCCTGAGACACATGAAAGAATAAAAAAATTACATGCAGACTGGCAAAATGTATATAAAGATGCTGACTTTGGTGATTACAGAGTATATGTTCCTGACTCAGCAATAGACACAATGCTACATGACGAACTGCCATTGTGGAAACAACCTAAACAAGTGCAAGATTTTCTAAAGAAAGAAAACGGTGCATACATGGATTTAGTTTATAAATATCAGCCATTGCATAACCAACGTGTTCAACTAGAAGAAAAGCTATACGAACTTAATGCTGAGAAAGAATTAATGGATATGTTAGGTGAAGGCAGTAATGAAGTTAGGCAAGTAGAGAAACAACTTGAGCAAGTAATGACTGAACAATTTAAGCTCAAAGAAGAAATGAAAGTTGTATCTCGTGGTGATGTGCCTGACCCTGAAGATGGTTCAGGTATATATGGATGGCTAGTATCAAAAGAAATAGCTGAAAATGGTATACCTAAAGAAGCTCTAAATCTTGATAGACCACAAAGTGCTGTAGAAGAAATTATTAGTAAACGATTAGATGCTAACAATGTATTAGGACGAAAGTATGCAGATGAATATACACGTGAAAGATTAAAACAAGGTGATAGTGATTTTGACAAAACATACAATTTAGTTACCTTTAATGAAAACACTTCAAAGCCAGTAAGCAATAAAGGTGAACCAATAGGCAAAGCTAGTAACATTCTTCTGCCAACAGGAACAAATGTAAATCTTGGGTTTGCAGGAACAAAAGGAGATAGAAGAGTAAGTGAAACAAATGCATTAGAACAAGGATTGTTAGACCCATACGGACACACAATAAGAAGTATTCCTGACAGAGACGATATAATAACATCCCCTAACCTATCAATCTTTGACCAAGAAGGTAAAACATTTATAGTAGGTGCAGGTGATTTAACACGTGGTGGTGGATTTTTAACTGATGTAGATGGTGTGCCATTAAGGTCACCAGTAGAACTATTAGCAGGTGAAGACTATATGTGGTTGCCTGAAAGTGTTAAGAGAAATTTAGTGTGGGCATCAGAAGAAAGTCAAATTGATAAATTAATTAAAAATGCTGATGCAGTAGCAGAACGATATGACATTGACCCAATATTTATTAACATGCACATGAAACCGACAGGTGGTGACTTTAGTCATCAGATAGCTGACACCATGATACAGTCAGCATTATCACGTTTAAGTCCACTACAAATAGATGAACTAAACGATACAATTAGAAAAGAATCATTTGTGCAACCTAAAGGTAAAAAAGGTGAGCCACCACCTCCACGCAAAATGATTGGAGAAAACTTTCGTGGTGTTGATGTTAGAGACCCATTAGGTAAAGATGTTAGTGGTGATTTAAGAAAAGAAATTATTAGATTAATTGACAGAGACTACAGAATGAATGGTGGTCAAAAATTGAAAGGAACAAATTTAGATGGTGCATTATCTGCTACACAAGCACGAATAGCAAATGCTAAACAAGGACTTTTAGATGCTGAACCACTTACATTAGGCAACATAGCAACAATTGATATGAAAAACCCTAAAGCTGATTACTCAGGACATAGAACATATAACACAGGTTTACGAGGTCAAGCACAAGGAACAATAAAAGAAAATGTACATATTCTTGACCTATTTGATACGAATAAAGCAGATAAAAAAACACCAATAACATTTGATAATATTTCTGCTAACGATTATCGCAAACTAACAATGCAACCAATTGGTGGAAAAATAACTAGTGAAAAACTGGACAGGCTGAAGAAACGACTCGAAGAAACTGGTGGAATAATATAAAAACAATGATATACTACTGCTAAATTAGACAAAGGACATCTTATGAATGAATATGAATTAGCCTTAAAAGAATACATGGACAAACTTAAAGGTGGCTTTCAAGGAGCTATGACTGGGGTTATGGATGGTCTTGGTGGTGGCTCTCCTCTTGCAGGAAAAATAAAAGAAAACAATTTCTTAAAAAGCTTGATGGGTGGTGAGACAGCTACTAATCCTATGACAACTACAGATAACTTAGACCCTGTTAACATGCGTTCAATGGTAAGCACAAACAATGCTAGTGGCACAGACCCATTAATGATGGCAGGAGCTAACGCAGTTGGTGCAGGACTACACGATGTTGCACAACCTGTTATGAACAGTATTGGTTTTCCTGACAGTAGAGGCTTTGATACACCTGCTAACAGAGAGGCATATCAAATGGATGCTACACAAGAATTAGTGAATAGCATGACTGATGCAGAACACAATGTATACATGCAATTAGAAGATTTTCAAAGACCTGCATTTTTACAAGCTATACAAGAGAACAGAGTATCACAATACGAGGCAGAAAACTTTGATAGATTAAGGATGCCATACTAATGTCTTTATCTAATTACACAGGACTTAAAGCTTCGATAGCTGACTTCCTTAACAGAGATGATTTAACGTCAGTAATACCTGACTTTATTACATTGGCTGAGGCACAAATTAACAGAGACATTAGACACTTCAAGATGGAGGCAAGGTCTAGTGGACAACAATCTAGTGGTGATGAGTACATGCAAGTACCTTCAGACTGGATAGAAACAATTAGATTACATCTTACAGGCTCAGGCACTACAGTTGTTAACCTAGTCTCTAGAGATGCAATGGCGGACAAGAGAGCCGCTAACGAGAATGCTACAGGCACACCTCGTATGTACACACACGCAGATGGACAATTCCAATTGTACCCAACTCCGAGTAATGACACAGATTTTGAGTTGCTTTACTATCAGAAAGTACCATCCCTTAGTAGTAACTCAGATAACTGGCTTTTGCTAGAAGCACCTGATGTATACCTCTACGGAGCGTTATTACACTCAGCACCTTACTTAGCAGAAGACCAAAGGGTAGCAGTTTGGGCGCAGATGTATTCTGCCGCAGTTGCTAGATTAAATGAATACTCTGACCAAGCTCGTTATAGTGGGTCAGGGTTAACACTTAAAGTGAGAGGATTAGTATGAGTTTTTCAAACTTCTTAGAAACAGAGATATTAGACCACGTATTTGCAGGTGCGGCTTACACAGCTCCATCTACTAAATACTTAGCGTTGTTTACAGCAGTAGCAGATGGCGAAGCAGGTTCGGTAACTGAGGTAACTGGTGGTGGTTATGCACGTCAAACAGTTGCATTTACAACATCAGGCAACACTACGTCTAATAATGCGGCAGTAGAATTTCCTACAGCTACAGCTAACTATGGAACAGTAACACACGTTGGTGTTTACGATGCTTCATCATCAGGTAATTTAATGGCTTATGCGGCTTTATCGTCAAACAAGACTATTGAAACTGGTGACGTGTTTCGTGTGCCATCAGGTGACTTAGACATTACACTTAACTAATTAAGTAAATGGCTTTTGAGTATGGTGAATCGTATTACGGTTTACGGTCATTCGGCTCAAGTGCAGGTGATGTAAAGGATGCTTCTGCTACAGTAACTGTTACTTCAGGTGCTAATGGTGTAAATTGGATTGTCACTATGGGTGGCGATGCTTCTACGACTGTTACATCTAGTGCCACTTGTAGTGGTGAAGTAGTTATTATTGAAGATACTTCTTCTCGTCTTTATGGCGATTGGCAGTATGGTGTTGGTGTATTTGATGGTGATGACAACTTACAAACAGTAGTCACAGCAACGTCAAGTGCAACAGCAGTAGGTGCTAGAGTAAGAATAGCAACTGCTAGTACAACTGTTAACTCAGGCATGACTGTCGGTGTTAGACGTGTACCTGAAGGTTCAGCACTTATTGATGGTGCATCAACAACTACAGTTACAACTACTGGTAATGGTGCAAGAGTAAGAACTGGTCAAGCAACATCGACTACAACATCTAGCATAACTGAAAGTGTGATGCGTGTTCGCACAAGTCCACAAACAGTTAATGCAGTAGCAACGACAACAGCTAATGGTGTCTTTATGATAAGTGCATCAGCGACTGTTAGCGTTGCATCAACAACTGCGGCAACATGTAATCGTGTTAGATTTGGTTCAGGTGTACCAACAGCAGTAGCTAGTATTACCGTACTCGGATTTGCTACAAGAGGTGGAATTGCATCAACGGGAAGCACTCATACAAACGAGGTAACTGTTGCTAGTGTGAGTGGTGCTAATAAATACTTTGTAAATGGCGTACAACAAGAAGCACAATTCTTAGTTGAAGGCAATACGTATGTGTTTAATTACCCATCAGGACATCCATTAAGATTTTCTACAACCTCTAATGGCACACATGCAAGTGGAACAGAATACACAACAGGTGTAACTCATAACTCATCAACGCAGTCTACAATTGTTGTAGCAGATGGAACGCCTGACTTATATTATTATTGTTCGTTGCATTCAGGAATGGGTGGCACAGCAACAACACCAAACAATTCTACAAACTCAAGCACAGCAAGTGACTCAGAAAAAATATTTCAAGGTCATGCAGTTACACAACCTGAGTCAAGTATTACAGCAACGTGCAACAGAGTACAACGTGTCGGTGGTATAGTATCATCAACATCAGGAACAGCTACAATTGGTAGAGAGAAATGGGAGTTAATAACTAATAACTCTGTAACTTGGACACAAATAGCGGCTTAATATGGCATTAATACCTTTAGACTTACCACCGGGGCAATACAGAAATGGTACTGATTTTGATGCTTCTAACAGATGGAGAGATGCAAGTCTTGTGAGATGGCTTGATGGCTCATTGCGACCTGTTGGTGGATGGACAACTAGAAAAACAAATGCATTTTCTTCAGTACCTAGAGCAATGATTTCTTGGCTTGATAACTCAAGTGACTCGTATTTAGCTTCAGGTACTCACAACAAATTATATTATGTTAACCCCTCACAAACAGTTTACGACATAACACCATCAGGTTTGACAGCAGGAAATGTTAATGGGTCATTAAATCTTGGATATGGTGGTGGTTTTTATGGTCATGGTAATTGGAGTTCAGCACCAACATCATCAGGTGTATATGCAGAAGCTACAACTTGGTCATTAGATACATGGGGTGAATACCTTATGGCGTGTTCATCTAAAGATGGCAAGATATATGAATGGCAACTTAACACAGGAGTTGTGGCACAAGTAGTAGCTAATGCTCCAGTTAACAATAAAGGTTTAGTTGTTACGGAAGAACGTTTTGTATTTGCACTTGGTGCAGGTGGTAATCCTAGAAAAATAGCTTGGTGTGACCAAGAAAACAATACGTCATGGACACCTTCTGCGACTAACCAAGCAGGTGACTTTGAATTACAAACGGTTGGTCAAATTATGTGTGGATTACGCATGAGGGGTAGAACACTAATTCTTACAGATAATGATGCACACGTTGCACAATATTCAGGCTCTCCTTTTGTATATGGCTTTGAAAGAGTTGGTACAGCATGTGGAGTAGCATCAAGAAAAGGAGCTGTAGCAATTGATGAAGGTGCATTTTGGATGGGTCATAATGGATTCTTTACTTTTGATGGTTCAGTAGCAACTCAAATACCTTGTGAAGTTTCAGACTACGTGTTTGATGATATGAGTCATGCAAATATAACAAAAGTATATGCAGTACACAATTCACAACATGGTGAAATATGGTGGTTTTATCCATCAGGAACATCTATTGAAAATGACAGATATGTGGCATTAGATTACAAAGAAGGTCATTGGACAACTGGTGAATTAGACAGAACAGCAGGTGTTGACCAAGGTGTATTTAGCAACCCTATATGGGCAGATGCTAGTGGTAATCTTTACAATCAAGAGACAGGTTACACACATGGCACAACAAAACCTTACGCTGAGTCAGGCTCAATTAGTTTAGGTAATGGTGACAGCATAATGAAAGTTACACAACTTATACCTGACGAAAAAACACAAGGACAAGTAGAAGTTACATTTAAGACACGTTTTCATCCTAATGATACTGAGACCTCACATGGTGCATTTACGCTTGGTAATCCTACAGATGTACGCTTTCAGGGTAGACAAGTGCGTATAAAAGTACAAGGAACAGGTAATGACAACTGGAGGTCAGGAATAATGCGTATAGAAGCTAATGCAGGAGGTAGGCGATGAGTGTTGCAAATCCTCCACCACCACTAGGAAAAGATTGGAAACCATGGGGTGAACGACTTAATGCGTTTATAACGACTACAAGAAACAAATTACAATTTTATAATTCAGATAGTAAAGCTACACAAGATGGCATTATTATGTGGGATGAAGCTCAGGACTGCCCTGTAGTTTCTAAAAATGGAGCGTGGATTAGGATAAAATTAGACCCATGAATATAACAGAAGAATTAATGCGTGGTAAAGCTTGGATAGAGTCAGCACTAAAAAAAGGTGGTGAAACGCATGATTTTAAAGACATAGTAGATGGTGTGCTAAGTGGACACATGCAACTATGGATGGGTGAAAACGGATGTGCAGTAACTGAAGTTATCGTGTATCCTAATAAGAAAGTGCTTCATGTATTCTTAGCAGGTGGTGATAAAGGCTATGGAATTAAACAAATTACGGACATGCACGATGATGCGATGGCATGGGGTAAATTACAAGGCTGTGATGGCATGACAGTAGCAGGACGTAAAGGATGGAAAAAAGTCCTTGAGTCACGAGGATGGTCAGAACAGTTTACAACATTATTGAAGGAGTTTTGACATGAGTGGTGGTGGTGGAAAAGGTGGTAGCAAAAAAACGGAGACAACAATACCTGAATGGGTACGTGCTCCTGCTGACAGAAACCTACAAAGGGCAGAAGCTGTACAACAAATTAAGTACATGCCCTACACAGGAGGTCAAGTAGCCGCACTAACACCTACACAAGAAGCGGCAATGAACAACAACATATCAACTGCACAAGCATTTGGTTTGTTAGACCCTAATAGCACGTTAACAGCAACAAGTGGGATGCCAACTCCAACAACATACGATAATGGTATGAGGGGTTATGGCTCAATAGATTTATATGACCAAGCACTAAAAGAACTTACAGCTAGAGACCCTGCAAACATGGCGGCTTACAACAACTTATTCGGTAATGCTGTACCTGCCAATGTAGCACGTTCATCAGGTGGAGGAGGTCGAAGTGGAGGAGGCACACCACCTGCCTCAAGACCTGCGTACAATCCGTACAATCCAAATACTTGGAGTACAAAAGATAGATTAGCACACGAAGCACAAGTAAGTCCAAATAGTACAAACAGTCAGTTAGAAAGTGCTTACGGACAAAAATCAAATTATGTGCCTACTAATAAAGACAGAATGCACAGAGGAAAAACTATGACAGACCGAATCAATAAAGCCGCAGGTAGTAATATTGCTAGAAGGTCAGGTGGAAAATATGGCTTTAGTATATAACAGGAGATAATTATGGCTAATCAAGGACTACCCGGTGGTCAAACAACTCCACCAAACATAAACAGCCTAGCCGCACAAGGTGTGCAAGGTGCAGGGATGGGTACTGTAGCAGGAATGGGTTATCAACCACAGCAAGTAGGTGTAGCAGGACAAAGTGCGACAGTAACACCACAGACTCTTGCAGGTACAAATATGCAACCTTACATGAATCCATACGAAGATGCTGTAGTTAAGGCTAATGAGGCTGACATCTTACGTGGTGCACAAATGGGCATGAATAATCTACAAGGTCAAGCCCAAGCCGCTAAAGCGTATGGTGGCAGTAGGCATGGTGTTGCTATGGGTGAGATAGGCAGAGATACTGTTAGTCAATTAGCTCAAGCATCAGCAGGACTTAGACAAGCAGGTTTTCAAAATGCTCAAAACATGGCATTACAAGATATTAGCAACAATTTTCAAGGGCAATTAGCTAACCAACAAGCAGGTATGGGTGACATATCTAATCAGCTACAGGCTAGTCTTGCAAATCAATCAGCAGGTTTACAAGGTGCAGGACAAAGATTAGGTGCGGCAAACCAACTTGGTCAAATAGCTAATCTTGGATTTGGCATGGGTCAGCAGGTAAATAACAACTTAATGCAACAAGGTATGCAACAACAAGCTATGCAACAAGCATTGTTTGATGCGGCACAGAAACAATTTCAAGGCTTCACAAATCAACCTGTTAATAGTCTTGGTTATGTTACTGCCGCACTTGGTAATACACCAGTACCTGAAACGCAAACAACAACTAAACAAAATGGTCTGTTTGATTACCTAACAGCCGCAACGCAAATGTACGGAGGCTAAAATGTCATTAGGACTTGGACAATTATTTGGTGGACTTTTGTTAGGTCAAATGGCAGGAGGACTGTTAGGTGGTAAACAAGAAGAAGAACAGCCAACACAAATGGCTAACAACAGCATTGGTGGTGCATTTCAAGGCATAAGTAACTCTATGTTTAAAGGCATGAGTCAAGAAGAAGTGTATCGCATGGGTCTTGGATTTAATACTTTACGTCTTGAGCCTGACCAAAATTTAGCCACATCCTACGAATCAAGATTAAAAAACGCTAATGCAACAAAAGCTAAAACAGAACAAACAAATCAAACAATACAGTTTCTAGCTAACTTAAAATCAGATGCTTATCCAAATGGTAGAGCCGACTTAATACAATTAGTTCAGGCAGGATTAATTGCTCCATTAGATGCAGTTGCAGAAGCAAGAAAACCACCAACAAAAGAAAGCGAATCAGCTATAGCAGAGCAGTTAAGAATGTTACGTGACCCTGATGTAACCGACTTTGAATATGCAACATTGTATCCTTCAGCAAACCAATCTGATTTACAAGTCAAATTAGAATTAATTGATGCGGCAACTGACCCTGAAACTGGTGAGCTTAATATGTCTGATGGCAGGATGCAAATTCTTGGTATTACTGAGCCGGCTGTTTATAAACAACAAACAGCAGATTTAGAACAAATGTTTAAAGATGGTGATATTACTGAAGATGAATTTAAAGAGGGTAAGTTAAAAATATTAGGTGCATCAATGCCTAATGCTAATGAAAAAGCACCACGATTTGAGTATTTACATCAACTAGCTACACAAGTAAATGGATTGACAGAAGGTAGTGCAGAGTATAAAGAGTTTATTAATGCTAATATTGATGGTAAAGCAATGACAACTGAAATTAATCTTAATGATAATGAAGATGCCGCAAGTGCTTATTTAAAAGCTTATTTGCCTAAATACATTGAAGAAAGTAGTGGTATTGTTAAAGAAGTTGATATTGCAATTAGTCAATTAGACAAACTTGGCGATTTAATGGATATTTTAGAAGCTGATGATACTGGACAAGGTGTAGCACCTTACACAGGTATATTCCAACCAATGTTAACTCAAGCATCACGAATGATAACTTCTCTTGGTATTGACAGAAAATATGCATCAGAAATTGAAGCATATAAAAACGCTAGTGGTGAAGCAGAAAAAGCTAAAGCAAGAGATATTTTATATGAGAAATTGGTTAAGACAGAAATTACTAAAGTAATGACTGGTAGTGATGTATTCCCAATGATTAGTTCACTTGGTATTGGTGCTAGAGGATTAGATACACCTGCTGAAAGAGATTTCTTAATTAGTGTTATGACTGGTTTACCGAACATGACTCTAGATACATTAAAGTACATGACTAAATTTAGAATACAAATGTACATAGATGGTCTTGAAAAATACAATAAAAAAGTACAGTCAGGTTATTTCAAGATGCACAATAACAACCAACAGTTAATGCCACGTGAGGTAATTGATTTAGAGCCTTTGTATAGATATACAGAAACTGGTGAAAAAATTGAAAGAGATGATGCAGGTGACAGGGTAATAACATACACACAAGAAGAATATGATTTAATAATGAAAGGTCTAGGTGGACTAAACTAATGGAAGAATTTTCGCAACAAGATTTATTTAACGCAATCCTGAATTACGAAAAAGCAGGTGATACTGAAAACGCACAAAAAGTTCGTGAAATATTAATGCGTGAGTATCCAAATTCAATGGATGAAATAAAAGTTGCACAACCTGTTTTGACTGAAGAAGAAAAATTAGCTCAAGCTGTTGAGGCAGATGAAGCTCGTACAGCAGAAAATAAAGAAGTTTTAGCACAGAGTAAGCACTTAGGCAACATTCCTATACAAGCAGGTCTAACATCTTTTTCTTCAGGCTATATGTTTACTGGTGAGCATTTAGACGAGCAGATAGGTGCAATCCATGGTGAAGAAGCAATGGAATACACTCGTAGAATGCAAGAAGCTTTTGCCGAAGAATATCCAAAAACTAACATGGCATTAAGAATGGCAGGTGGCATAACAAGTACAATTCCTATGGGTGCTTATGCAGGTACTGCTAAATTATACAAATGGTTACAAGGTCTTCCCAATCTGTACAAATATGGTGGTGGTATGGGAGCAGGTGGTTTATTTGGAGCAGTAGAAGGATTTACTTCAGGAACAGGTATACAAGGAGCAGATGAGACTGGTGGGGCACAAAACCGAGGTCAGAATGCTATGGAAATGGGTATATCAGGTGGTTTATGGGGTACTTTAGGTGCAGGTGCAGGACATGCACTAACAGATATAGGTGCGAAAGCATGGGTTAGTATTAAGGATGGTCTAAAAAACAACACAGTTAAAGAAATCAAAGAATTATTTGACCTTCAATCAGGAAAAACAGCAGAAATAATAAAAACATATGTGCAGGACTCCAGTCTATCGTTTGGTCAACTAATGGAAAGATTAAGATTAGGTGGTAGAGATGCACAAATTCCTGATGCAGACGATGCAATGGCAAAATTGCTCGATATTATTACTATACATGGTGGTGAGGGTGCTTCTATTGTAGTTAACAGCGTTAAAGATAGAGCAAATAAACAACTTGCAGGAGTTGAAAGAAAACTTGACCAAAAATTAGGTGCATTAGAAGTTGACCCTACAACTGGACTAAAAATGGATGCTACTGACATGGCACAAGTTGTAGCTAAAAACACAGCTCCTACAAGAACTAAAGCATACAAAAAAGCGTATTCACAAAAGATTAATTACAATGCTCCTGATGGTCAGGCTGTACTTGAGGCACTCAACAGGATTGACCCTAAAATAATGCAACAAGCAATGTCTAAAGCAAATGCAAGACTAAGATTTGATGGAGAAGATTTAGGACAAAGTGGTTTTGAACTAGGTGAAGATGGTCTATTAAAAATGGTTAACAACCCTAATATGTTACAACTAGACTACATAAAACGTGCTTTAGGTGAGTTAGCTTATGGTACAGGTGATGTCATGAAAAACGGAAGATTTGTACAAACACCTGAAGCTCAATTGTATTCACAAATGTATACATTGTTAAATAAAACACTAAAAAACGTCAATAAACCAAAAAAAGGAGATTCAGCTTACGAGACTGCTACTAAATTAGGTCAAGACAAAATACAAAGACAAAATGCTATAGAATTAGGTCAACAAATGTTAAACCCTAATGTAAATGCTAGAACTATATCAAGAGCTATGCAAGATGCAGGTGATGCAGAAAAAGCTATGGCAAGATTTGGTTTTAGAAGCAAAATTGATGAAACATTAGCAAACGTAAAAAGAACTATTAATTCACCTGAGATAGATACAAACCAAGTAAAAAAATTACTTGAATCAATGAGTACAGACAATGTGCTTAATAAATTAAATGTTCTTTTGCCTAAAAAAGATGCTAAACAAATTGCTAAACAACTAGAAACAGCAAGAATTGCACTAGAACTTAAAGCTTCTGTTGCTAAAGGCTCACAGACTGCTGAACGAGTTCTTGGTGCAAACAGAGTAGACAGCATTATTAAAGGAATACCTGATGCTATGGGTGAAATAGCTCCTTTACGTACTGGGCAGTTAATTGCACAAAATGTTTTGAAATCTAAAGCTTTAAGTGATAGCAGAAAAGATTTAATAATGAAAGAACTAGCAAATGCTATGTTAGGTTCTAAGGGTATGGCGGCTAGAAAAAAGTATGAACTGTTGTACAAGGCAGTTAAAAAAGGTCAAGCAACTGACCAACAAATACTAGAAATTGCTCAATTTATTGCAGGTAAGATTACAGTTGCACCTGTAAATATGAGTATGAATGTTATGGAAGACACAGAAACAGATGCAAACATTATGTTAGGTATATCTAATTTTATGCAGAGGTAAAGAATGGCAGAACTAAAAAAAATGAGTGATGATGAAGTACAAAGCATTGTTAAAGATGCTTTAGACTCTGCAATATCATTTGTTGAAAGCGAAATAGCTGAAGACAGAATAAAGTCTCAACGTTACTTTGAAGGTGAAGTAGATATTGGGCAAGAAGATGGTCGTTCTAAAATAGTGTCAACTAAAGTAAGAGATACTATTCGTGCTATAAAGCCTAGTCTTATGCGTGTGTTTTTATCTTCTGAAAACCCTGTAGAATTTATACCTACAAGTCAAGAAGATGTTACAGGAGCAGAACAAGCAACTAAGTTTGCACATTGGAAATTTCAACAGCTAGATGGCTATAGATTATTAAATGATGCAATACATGATGCATTAGTAAAAAAGACTGGTGTTATTAAAATTTGGTGGGAAGACAACAAAGAAGCTGAAATACATTCGTATACAAATGTAACTGAAGAAGAAATGTTTGCAATTGTTAACGATGAAAACGTAACAGTATTAGAGCATTCAACAGAAGTAGAAATGGAAATGAATGAAATGGGTATTGAAATGGAAGTGCCTATGCATTCACTCAAAGTAAGTTACGAAAAACAGACAGGTAATTTGCAAATGGAATCTGTTCCACCTGAAGAGTTTATTGTAGATAGAAACGCTAAAAGTGTAAGTGATGCACACATTGTAGCTCATCGTACTGAAATGAGAGTAAGTGATTTAGTACAAATGGGTTATGATTTTGAAGAAATATCTAATTTGTCAGGATTGTCTTCAGATGACACTTACACAGACTCAGAGGCATTTGAGCGTAAAGGTTATGAACAAGATGAAGATGAACATAATGCTGACCCATCAATGAAAAATGTTTCAGTAACTGAGGCATACATGAAGATGGACAAAGAAGGCACAGGTGTGGCTATTATGTACAGATTGCTTCTTGCAGGTGGTGATGATAAAGTATTAGAGTGTGAGCCATACGGTGATGTACCATTTGCAGTATTTGAAATAGACCCTGAGCCACATACATTTTTTGGTCGTAGTGTTGCAGACTTACTTATGAATGACCAAGACTCTTCTACTGCTATGCTAAGAGGAATGATGGACAACGTGGCATTGACTAATTCACCAAGACAAGGTTATGTGCAAGGACAGGTAAATGTTGACGATTTAATGAACAACGAGATAGGTGGTTTAGTAAGAATGAAGTCACCACAAGCGCTTGTAGATATTGCAACTCCTTTTGTCGCAGGTCAGGTATTAACTGCGATGCAATACATGGACGATGCTGTTGAAGCTAAATCAGGTGTAAGCCGAGCTTCTATGGGTCTTGACCCTGATGCCTTACAAAATACCTCAGCTACTGCGGCTCGTCTACAAGCACAACAAGGTTCTGCTCAAATAGAAGTTATGGCTCGAAATATTGCCGAGGGTGGCATGAAACGATTATTTAAACTAATGCTACACCTTATGGTAGAAAATAGCTGTGAAGAGACTATGATGCGTTTACATGGACAATTTCAACCAGTAGACCCACGTATTTGGAATACAGACATGGATATGTCAGTTAATGTTGGTGTTGGTACAGGTCAAGAAGGTGAAAGACACGCGGCATTAGCTCAAGCACTACAAATGCAAATGCAAATATGGGGTACATATGGAACTGCAAATGGTTTAGTAACTATGACAGGTATTCGTAACACTTTAGCTGATATGTTAGCTTTACAGGGTGTACGTAACGTTGACAGATACTTTAATCCAATGACTCCTGAGATGGAACAGCAGTTAATACAACAACAACAGCAACAAGCACAAGAAAACCCACAAATGTCAGATGGTGAAGCTCTTGTACAAGCTGAACAATATAAAGCTGATAAGAAAGCTGAAATGGATATGCTAAAGGCACAGATAGATGCACAAAAAGCTATAGCAGTAGATGATAGAGAACGTGATGCACTTGACCAAGAGCTTATGATTAAAGTAGCTGAAATTCTTGGTAAATATGGTACTTCTGTTGATACTGCACAAATTAAAGCTTCACAACAAGAACCTAGATACCCACAAGAATCACCTGCACAGGCAGTAACTGGAGGTAGGTTCTAGTGGCATCTAAACTTTCTATTGTAGAAAAATCTGCTAGAATGAAGACATTACAGGCTGATGATATGTTCCAGTTAGCCTTAAAAGAGATTACAGAACAGCAAATAGCTGTATTTGTAAACGCTGATTCGACAACGGATGAGCGAGAGGAGGCACATAACATGATATGTGCAATTAGAAAGATTGATGATTACTTCGACTCTGTTAAAACAGATGAAGCAATGTACAATCGCAAACTTAAATAGGAGACAGCACCTTGGCTAACGAGACTGAAACCCCAATAACAGACATAGATAGTGCTATGACTAGTATGCTTATGCCTGAAGAAACAACTGAAGAAGTAATAGAAGAATCTCAGGAAACAGAAGAAATATCTGCTGAGGCTGAAGTTGCTAATGAAGTTGAAGTTGAAGAAGAAGATGTAACAGAAGAAGAAGCTGAAGAAATTGAAGCCTCTGACTCTGAGGATGACGAAGACCCAATAGAGGAAGCCAGTCTACAAGAGCCTGAAAGATATTCTGTCAAAGTAAATGGACAGGAAGAACAGGTATCCTTAGAAGACTTAAAGCAAGGCTATAGTGGACAAAAGTACGTCCAACAAGGTATGCAGGATGTTGCGGCACAAAAGAAAGAAGCCGAAGCAGTTTACACAGCCTTGAATAACGAAAGACAGCAAATGGCTGAATTATACCAACAGCTCCAAAATGGAGGATTTGCACCTGAGCCAATTAAACCTACGAAAGAGGAATTTGATGCTGACCCTATTGGGTATATGCAAAAAAACCTTGAGTATGAGGAGCAAAAGGCTAATCACGATAGGCAAATGGCACAACTCGAACAGGCATCACAGCAAAATAGTGTTGCCCAACAGAACGCTAAACAAGCTTATTTACAAGAGCAGATGCAGATACTACAAAAAGAAATCCCTGAGTTCGCTGACTCCACAAAAGCCAGTAAATTAAGGGAGCAGTTAGTCAATACAGGCAAATCTCAGTATGGTTACACAACTGAGGAAATTTCGCAAATATCTGACTATCGAGCCATAAAGGTATTACACGATGCTATGAGGTATCAGGATATTATTTCAGGCAAGTCAAAGGCTAAGGTTAAAACTAAGTCTGCGAAACCTGTGGTAAAGCCGGGTGCTAAGAAAATAGCAACTCCAAATGCAAAAATTCGTTCTCGCCAAAAGGCAAAACTCAAGGATTCAGGCTCAATTGATGATGCTCTGAATTTAATTTTAAATAGTTAATGGAGAAATATTATGGCACAACCAGCCAATACATTCGATAGCTATGACGTAAAAGGTA
>Ga0208793_1000890_pt1 | contig 18502 bp, 11 predicted proteins | sample 17_taG_FD_184092 | JGI IMG/M metagenome (GOLD analysis project Ga0208793, IMG submission 184092) | Marine viral communities from the Subarctic Pacific Ocean - 17_ETSP_OMZ_AT15314 metaG (SPAdes) (version 2) | ecosystem: Environmental > Aquatic > Marine > Oceanic | place: Pacific Ocean | collected...
AATAGAAGAGCACAATTGAGGGATAGTGGTAATAAGGAAATGAAGTAATGAATAAGGTAGATGCTAAAGAACAATTTAATAAATTAACAAAAAAATTAGGAATAGTACATACATTTTCATTTGATGAAGCTTGGGAATGGTTAGAGTATAAAAGAAATCATATATTTATGAGCAATCCAATTGAATTTTTTCCATATAATTATTCTGAAGAAGAATTTGAAGCAGGGATTACTAAAGTGCAAAATGTTTTAGAGAAAAAGGGACATCCAAAAGAATTTGGAATGAAAAGAAATCCAGTTGTTCATACTTTTACAGATGGACAATATATAAGAGAAATATTTAATCCAGCTGGGGAAGTGATAGTCACTGGGATACATTCAGTTCAACATCCATTTTTCTTGCTCGTTGGAGAAATGTCTATTTTAGATAAAGATGGTGAAAAAAGAATTAAAGCTCCACATTATGGCATTACTGAGGTTGGAACTAAAAGAATTATATATGCACACAAAGATTGCGTATTTGTAACAGTACATCCAAATCCATCAAATGAAAGAGATATAGAAAAATTAGAAAAATTAATTTCTTTTGAAGATTTTGAAGAGGTACACAATATTAATAAAGGAGATTTATAATGTCACTTTGGATTGCAGGTGCAACTCTGGCTGCATCAATTGGAGGAAAGGTTGCACAAGGATATGCAGCGTCAAAAGTAGATACATCTGGTCAAGTTGGCGCAGCTAAAGAGGTCTCTTTTGCAGAAAAACAACAACAACAAGGAGAAAACAAAGCAGTTTTTGATAAATTGGATTTTAAATCTGATAATTTAATAAACAAATTAACAACTGATTCTCAGCGTTCTATGTATGATATATTCAAAGCTGGTCAAACTGCTGCTTCAACTAGTGGATTTGCAAGTTCTGACGCTACAAATGTTGAAATTGATAGAGCTAAAAGTAATTCGTATACAGATTTAACCACAGGTGTAAAGAATATAATGGAAGAAACAAGGTTAAATAAAAAGAGTATAACTCTTAACAATCAAAAAGCTACAGCAGATATAGAGAAAAGATTATCATCTAATATTACACAAGCAACATCACAAGCAGATACATTTTGGGAAGGCGTAGCTGGCGGTGGAGACTACGAAATAAATTAGGAAATAAAATTATGGCAACAAATTTAACACAAAGATTTAGAGAGAGAGACTACGAAAGACGTAGACAACAGCAAGATGCCCTTAGTGCTATGAAACTTGCCTTTGATAAAGAAAAATATGAAGATACAAAGGAAAGGCAAAGATTATCTGATGAAAGAGCAACTGAAAGATTTAATTGGGCAGAGATGGAGCAAAACATTAGAGGTGTCCAACTTGGGGCAAGTCCTATAGTCCAAACTCTTGAAAATCCATTAGATTTAGACAATGAAGATTTTGAAAATATTGGGAAAAGTATTACTTCTTGGTATGAAAAAAATATTAATTCTTATTTATCCGAAGAAGAACAATCTGCTATAAATGCTAATAAAAAAATATTAGATAATCTTTATTCTAATGCTACTATATATAGAGAGTCAACTAATAAGCTTACTCAAATAAGAACTGCTCTTGATAATTTAGGTGGAAAATATAAAGACGAACATGGGAATATGGTTGATGGTGTGTTTAATACAAAAAATGTAAATGAAATAGTAGCTAATATTCAAAATGCTATTGCTAGTTATTCTAAATCTGGAAGCGAAGAGGTAGTGAAGATGTTTCAAGGTCTTGAGACAGAAGCTTCTAAAACTGCTTTTGTTGCTAGAGAATTAGAAAGATATTTCACAAAAGGTGAAGATGGTAAAAGGCTAGTCGATACAATGCAGAATAGAGCTTTAGCTGAGGTAGTTAAAAAAGCAAAAACTGCTCAAGAAGTTGAAGAATATAGCACAGCATACAATTTGCTATCAGGAAGTGGACAAACTGAAGAAGGATTTGTACAAGCTCAAGATATTATAAATAATAGGAAAGCAGGAGATGCTGAGGCAGATAAAGTATCAGCATGGTACGATGCACGAAGACAATACGCTGACCATCATATTGGCATAATAAGAACTGCTATTGATGAAAAATCGGCTGGTGCCTTAGCTGGTCCTTTATCAAGATTAGCTAGTTTTGATACTACAAAAACGAATGCTCTTACCAGTCCTGATGATTTTAAAGCTTATGATGCGTTAATGTTTAACTTACTTAATAAAATAAATAAGGAAGATAGCGCAAAAACAGATAGAGATTTCCCATATATAGCAGGTGGTGGTAGTGATGTTCTTAAAAGTCAACACTCTGGAATTTCGGAAGATAGGGAAGCAACTTATTTACTCTTAGCTGGTCATATTAGAAAACAAGATAAGACTGGGCATTATGTCTGGCCAAATGGTGATAAATATATGTTAAATACAGGTGGTGGAGGGTATGAAAAGGTACCAGGAAATCAACCTGGTGAATTTGAATTTGATGAAAGTTTGTATCAAAATGAAATTATGGCTAATATTGAAGATATTAACTATGAAGATTCTTTGCTTGGAGACGCAGATAAGATTGGAAATTCTGTTGCCTCAGCTGCCAGTTTATGGTTAAAACTTAATCCTAATATAGAACTCAGAAGACAAACTACCTCAGATGCCGCTAGAAAGACGCCAGAAAACCTTTCGTTAGAAGAAATCATGGCAAATGCGAGTGACCAAGAGAAAACAGTTGAAAAGGTTGTTGCTGGAAAAGCACCGACTAATGAATTAACTGGCATTAGTGGTTATGCTAATGTTATAAAGGCTATGGAAGGTTTAAAAAATTCAAATGCAAAATTCTTAATTGAATATCCTGACGGAAGTGAGGAATACATTAAAGCAAAAGATTATAAGAGTCTCACAAATACGCATAGTTCTTCATTTGGTATTGGACTCTCTACTCAAGCAGAAGGGATGTCAATAAAGATGGTTACAAATGTAGGTGATACACATGACCCGAAAGCAACAAATAAGGCAAAAGGAGTTACTTTTAGGAGTTATTCTGATTTACAAAGAGCTAAAAAGCTATTAGCTAGAGCTAATAAGCAATTAAAAAATAAACCAAACAGTTCTCATTATTTAGCTCAGAAAAAAGAAGCAGAAGAAATAATAGCAAGAATAGAAGAAAAATAATAAATGCCACAAGATAAACTTACTAGGCAGCAAGTTGTAGGAGCGGCACGAAGGTTAGCCCCAGATTATTATAAAGATTGGGGCGATGACCAAATATATAGAACTCTTTTAAGAGATAGACCAGAATTAAGAGGCGAAGTTGAGCAATTAACAACTGGTGAACGTCTTTATAAAGAGTTTGGCTCATCTGAAGCAGCTGGCTTTTGGAAAAGATTTGGTTTCCAATTTGAATCGCAAATGGAAGGAATGAAGGCTGGATTAGTAGGATTAGCACCGTGGAATGAAGCTGAAGCTGGGGAAGCAGCTAGAGGCTATGCGATGGAGGTTTATAAAAATAAAGTTGCTGGAGACACAGAACTGCAGGCTTATCTGGCATGGAAAGAGGATGAGCCTGGATGGACTGATATGCATACTTTTTCTCGTTCACTCTCTGAAGCATTACCATCCCTTGCTATTGCTACTACTTCTTTAATAGCTGCACCATTTACCGAAGGTGGTTCTTTAGCCGCAGGTGCTTTAGCATTAGCCCCAATTGGTATCATGGAAGGTACTAATATGTATAATGAGATGATGGGCACTTTAGTAGATGAAGTTGGGTTAGACCCAGAGGAAGCTAGAGGATATGCTAATATTGGAACTGCAATATATACTCCTTTTTCTGTCTTGTTAGAGAGAATTGGTGTTAAAGCTTGGGGAAGAACAGTTGGGATTGGAGATGATACAGCTAACGCTATTTTTAGAAAAAAGATGGCTGAAGCATTGGTTAGATGGGGTGTTGATGAAAAAAGATTAGCTAAAATGGGTGCAAGGACAATAATTGGTGGTTCAAATTTCGTTCAAAATGCACTGATAGAGGGAAGCACAGAGGGAATGCAGGCTTTTGGTCAAAATGCAATTACAAGAGGATTTGAATTAGGACTAGGAGAAACACAAGCAGATATTGTTGAAGCAATTGACCAATCTTTTAAAGATACTTGGCAAAACCCAGCGGTTTGGGAAGAAGGATTCGCAGGTGCAACTACAGGCGTATTGGGTATAGGAGGAGCTTTTAAACCTGGAGCAGTTTCCGTTGAAAAGCAACAACAAATCTTAGATGATATTGCCATGAAAAAAGAGGCAGAACTTTATGGAGATGAAGATATTGAAGTAGAAGAGGATGAATCACCTCTACCAGACACACCAGTTGATACTCCAGTTGATGCTCCAGTTGAACCAGTGGTTGGAAGTGAAGAAGTTGAGCCAATTGAGAGTTTGGGAGTTAAAGAATTGAAAAAAATGGCTACGGATTTAAAAATTAAGGGTCGTAGCAAATTAAATACACAAGCATCTCTAGTAAAGGCTATCAAAAATGCACAAAAGGAGCAAAAAAGAAAAGACTCTGATTTAGAATCTAGATTTTTAGATGCTATTATCGAAACAGATGATATGCAAGATGTATTAGATGATGCATCATTACTCCAAGTTGATAAAGAAACGCCTGACAATAAAAAATCTAAATCTAAAAGCGATAGTATTCTTAAGGCTAATTCTCTAGCCAATATTGGAGATAAAATACTAAGCCTAGTTCTTGATAATCCTAAAATTATTGATAAAATTGAGAAGAGTAAAAATTCTGATTCTATTTTAAGCTATGTCAGAGGGGCTCTTAATCAAGCAATAGATAATTCTGAAAATAAAGACTTTAGAGACTCTTATAGTGTAAAGGATACAAAAAGTGGAGTTCTTGCTGCTCTTAGGAGTTTTGCTAAAAGAGGAATAGCAGAAGATATTGTATCTGAACAGGGAGATATTGATGAAGCTTCTATGGGAATTACTTTCCGATTTGAACCAGAGGAAATAGTCCAACCATCAGAACCAACTGGTGATATTGAAACAACAGGAGCACCAGAGGTTGCAGGAACGCCAGTAGAGGGAGTGGAAAAGGTTGAGACTGTAGGAACAACTGTTGTTAAGAAAGATGCGACTGCTCCATCTCAAGTTAATGTTGGGGATAGAGGAGTTATGAGTGCAGAGACTCGTGACTTAGATTCTAGCAAAGTTCCAAAAGGAATGAAGAGAGCTGTTGCTGTTTTAAAGAAAAGTAAGAATGCTTTCGAGATACAAGAAATAAAAAAAGAAAGTTATGTTTTAAAAGAAGTAGACCCTATTAGTAGTGAGGCTACTGGGAAATCCATAGAAGTACCAAAAGTGGTTGGTGCTATGCCAATTATGTCTTTAATAAAAGGCGATTCGGGAGCATCTACGGCTGCAGATATTGAAGAAAGCCAAAGAATTATAGCACCAGGTCAAGGTGTATCAGATGGTCAAACAAAAACACCATCAAAAGACAAGCCTGTTGTAGTTAAAAAAGTAACTAAAGTAGGTGAAGAAGGCGATTTGCAACCAGGTATGTCTGTTGATATAAATAGAGATTTAGTTGGCAAAGCAAAGCTTAATAAAGATTTAAAAAATAAAATGAATAAGATTTCTCAGGGAGGCTACGAAGTTCTTTCTGTCCATAGTAAATCTTATAGAGTAAAAAATACAGAAACAAATGAAACTTTTTATATACCAAAAGCTTTGTTTTCTGGGACAGGTAAAGGAAGTGCTAAAATTGCTTCAATTGTTGCAGCTAAAGCACCAAAGTATGAGGATGTAGTAGAAATTGATAAAGATTCTATGGCTGCTCGTGAAGAAGCTTTAAGTGATAAAAAAGTATTAGTTAAAGATTTAAAAAAGATTTTAGATGATAAAAAGTTATCTAAAGCAGGTGTTAAGGCTGATTTAATAAAAAGAATAGTTGAAAGTGAATTTGATACTACAACAGGAAAGCCATTAGAATCTAAACCTCAAACTAAAAAAGAAGAAGCTCCTACTAAAAAAGTAGCAGGCACTAAGGTCGATGAAGTTAGGCTTAGATATGATGAAAAGAAAAAACAATATTACGTTTCAATTGGTGGGAAAAGAGAAGATGTTACACCTGCTGAGCTAAAAAGATTAAAAGATTTAGAGAAGAGGAATAAAAAACTTGGCAAGAAAGCACCAGAGTCAGTTCAGGAAGCTTACGATAAGGATAAAGCAGATTTAATAGCTGATATTATTACACGAGTAAAGGGAGTAGCTAAGTCCAAGCCTGTTGTTAAGAGGAAAGATACAAAGGAAGAAGATTTTAGAGCAGATGCAGATACTGAGTCTCGCAAAAAAGAAATGGGATTTGATTTTCAGGATGATAAGTCAAGCGATGAAATATTAATATCTGAAGATAAAGTTTTAGCTAATAAAATATTATCAAGACTTAAAAAACATTTTCCTTTTGTTGATGTTAAAACATTTACTGAAACATTAAACATATATGGTAAAGAAAGAATTGGATTTGCTTTAGAACGTCTTGTTGCATGGTCAACAACAGATGGAAGAATGGATACGATGCCACATGAATATGCACATATTTATATTAAATTAATGAGAAATGACCCTCTTGTTAAAAAAGCTATTGAAAAATTTGGAGGAGAAGAGCAATTAGTTAAATATATTGGGCTTTATTATGTAAAAAGAATGAGGAATACAAAATTAATCCCAAGAATTAAACTGTTCTTAAAACAATTTGCAAACAGAATGAGAAGATTCTTTGGAAAAGATGTTAAAGGGTTAGAATCGTTTATAGCAGAAGAGTTCTATCAAGGTAGATTCTTAGGTTATGAAGCTGTTGTTGGTGACCAGTTTATAGACTTTATGAACAAAGATGAAGATGAAGAAACTAGTGGTGAAGAAATTTCGCCTGATTTTACAAATGCTCCAAGTGACCATCATATGACTCAAATTTTTCATAAAACATTAGGTATATATTTTGATAAAGTTGAGCATTATCCCAAATTAATAGATATTGCTAAAAAGTCAAAAACTCTTGATGCTTATATAAAGAATTTATACGACTTTGCTCTTAAGACTGCAACAAAAAGAGGTAGTGTTATAAATGGTAAGCTTGATATAGAAAATTTAAAAGATATAAGAGCTAAAGATAAAAATGGTCAATATAAAATAATCAAAGAAAACCCAAATGCATGGGTTGATTTAAATATGGCGTGGGTTAAATCTGTTTCTATTATAGGAAGGTTTGACCCTGACAACAAGAACAAGCAAGGTCGTGATACAAGGCTTAACTTTCAATATGTTATTCCAGGTAATAAACCTGCGACAAAAGGTGATGGGATAACTGTTGCAGGAAATAAAAGTAGAATAAATGGTAAAAAATATTCTTCAAATAATATTATGAACTTTTTTGAAGAACAGCAATTAAGAGAGGGCTCTAATGTAAGACTTGCCATTTTACCTATAAAAGAAATATCAAGGACAAATGTTAATAGCAAAACTAAACAAGCATTTTGGAAAAGTGCCAGTTTTGCCTTTGATAAAGGACAAATTTTTACACTTCAACGTAAATTTGGTACTCAATATTTAGCTCAAATGAGACTTAAATTAAGTGAAGATAATTACGGAACGGAATCTAATCCTTTAAAAACAATAGCAGAAGAAGGATGGATGTTTAGTTTCTTAGGTGGCAAGTTAGGAGATAACTCAGCAGGCGTTATGTCTAGAGTTTTTAAGGATGACAATCCTTTAAATATAACACCTGAATCTTATATGGCATTCTTTAAAAGAGAAAAAGCTAATGGCAATATTAACGAGAATCACTTTAAAGAACTTACAGAAGACATTGAGAAACTTACTGTTAATAAAAATCCTTTAGTGAATAGCACAATTTCTGAATATATTGATAAAAGAATATCTGAGAAGGCAAAAAGAAGTGAGATTGTAGGTGAGATTGATAAATTTATAGATAATGCTGTTATGAATAAGTATGAAATGTCTCAAGCACTTGCAAGATATAAAGCTTGGCAAGAAATTCGTGTTCCAAATTATTTGATACATGAAAAAAGTGTAGCAGATACAATGACTAGATTATCTATTGACTTAGCAGAAGGCTCTGTGGTCAGGGGGCTTGGTAAATCAAAATTAATGGTTATACCTAAAAAAGCGAAAGTTTCAGTTAAAGATGAAAATGGAGAATGGGTTGAGGCTGGAACTTATGATGATTTTGATGGAGCTACTTTTACAGCTGGGAAATGGTTTAATAGGGTTGGCAAGATACTTGGTGCTAATAAAAATAAATTAACACAATTAAAGACTTTTGTTAGACAAAGAGATGTTGATTCTAAAGACCCAAATAAAGTTGATTATATAGGCATGAAGCATATGCAATTTACTCCATTTAAAGATATGAGATTCTATGACCCAAAAACTGGCGAAATGGTAGCAGAGGTAGTTGGCAAGGGTGTGGGTACAACTGAATTTGTTGATGCTAATGGGAACGCTTTTGATATGATTGCTTCTAAAAATGAAGCAAAGATGATGTATGGTAAATATAATGATTCAGATTATCAAGTGCATGAACTTAATGAACAATCTGTGAAAGTAGTCCAAATACAGAGAACTACAAAGAACTCAGCATCGCATCCAATTGCTTTAGGTGAAATGATATTATCTTCTTATAATGATGAGGGCGCTAAAGGCGTTATTAAAGCTATAAAAAACAGATATCAAGAAGTTATTAACCATTATAATAATGAAATAAGTTCACTATATGGAGACTCTAGTAATTTTGTTAAATTTCTAAAAAGAGAAACTGGTGAGGGTGGAAAGCTTCCAATGGAGCTTGATGAATATTTAGAAATGCTTAAGGAAGATGGTACAGGTATTTGGGTTAGTGCTATAAGGTCTCATTTAACACCTATATTAAACAACAGATTAATTAGAAATGGTTTATTCAAAGCAAGAGCATGGGGAGGTAAATCCAGTAAGGTATATTTAAAACCAGCTGTTCATTTGAAAATAAATGAAGGTAGTGTTATGATTAGCTCTCAAAACAGAGTTGCTTATAGGCAAGTTGAGGAAGCTTACAAAAAACATAATAATATAAAAGGCTCAATGATAAAATATTGGGAAGGATTAGGGTATACACCACAAGATGACCACTTAAGAATTGTAAAACTTAATGAATTTTTAGAGAACAATGAAGTTAATGTACTTATTCACAGGAATCCTATTCAAAAAACTGGTGGAGTCGTATTAAGAAGAGTTCAGCGCTTACATGAGGGTGGACATGGACAAAATATATTTTTAAGCTGGTCAGATGTTAAGAATGTTTTAGATGGTGACTGGGATGGTGACACAGCTGCTTTTGAATTTATTAGTGATGAATATTCAAATGCATTAAAAAAATGGCAAAAAAGCGATGCTTTTAAAGAAGCTAGTAGAGTTGTTTCTATTAATCCATTTGGTTCAAGAGTCGATAAGGCAGAAGAGCAAACAACAAGTCTTTCTAATTTTGATAATGTAGCTGATTCAATAGCAGAAAATGCTAAATTAGATGGTGCAACTGGTAGCTTTGTTAATGCAAAAACAATTATGTCCCAATTGTATTATAAAGGATTTAAACTGTATCATGATTCTTTACAAGAAAGCAAAGGATGGATAGAAGTAGCTCCCCCAGATTCTAGAGTTCTTATGGATTATGCTGCTTTAGAAGAAGATAATTTAACGCCAGAAGAAATTCAAATAATAAAAGATAATGGTGATAAAATTGTTGAAAAAGATGGTAAGAAGTATTTAGAAACAACAAAAGCTCATGAAATATCAATACTATTTCAAATGGCTGTTGACTCTGGTAAGTATGATGTTTTTGGTAAGATATTAGATAAATCTAAATTAAGTCCTTTTGAGTTTATGTTAAGTAAAATCTTTCAAACTAATAATCCTAACAAAGAAGTAAATAAAATACCATTATTTACACAAAAACAAGCAAATAATAGAAGCTCTAAAGACCCAATTTCAACAATGATGGGAATGTTACAACTCGTTTATAGTGCTCAAAATATTAGCCAAATGAGGCAAGGAAAGAATTTAAATAGTGAGGCAAGAAGAGTTGCTTCTTATGATACGAATATATCACAATCTCATGATTTGCATGGCAGATTTTACAATGAAAAAGGTAAACAAAGAACTGCTTCTGATTATTCTAAGCAATTTCAAAAAGCGATGTTTACTAAAAAAGAAGATTCTATATATGACTCCAGAAAGCATGGAAGTCTGTATGGTAAAAGCTTGACAATGAAAAATAATATTACACCTGCTGAAGAATTAATGATGGGATTAACTAAGATTTATAAGAATGATTTTTACCAGCTTACAAATAGCCAAGATGCTATAAAAACTGCTCATGTTAGAGCAATAGATAGGCTTGTTGAAGGTGCTTCTGATTTGCCCATGTGGGGAGATTTCGTTAGTGGGAAAAAGACATCTGACTATATTGCCCATTGGGAGTTTTTAAACAAACCTCAAGAATTTAATGGTGAATCTACGTCATTCTTAGAGCAGTGGAATAATCTAAAAGCAGATACTGCTAAAAATACTAATATTCAAACTGATTTAAATGACCAATTTACAAAATTTGTAGACAGACATATAGAACAATGGCAAAAGCTTTCTGAGCCTGCTCAAATATGGGCTACTATAAAATATCTTTCAGGTACAAAAATGGAAGATGTTCATGTGACTAAACTTCCCCCACTTGCATTAATGAATAAAAAAGTTGTTGCTAGATATATTCGCCTTTTTGAAATTGCCTTAAGAGAGCAGGTTAATGACAATGGTAAAGCTGCTGATGCTAAAACATCTCGTGAAGAAACAGAAGCTTATACAACTATTAGAAGAGTTAACAAAACATATAAAAGCAAAGAAAGCGTGGATAAAGCTATGAAGGTGTGTAGAGAATGAGTTGTAAACTAGCATTAAACGCAGCTTCCAAAGATGATGCACGAAGAATAGAAGCATATTGGATTGAATGTAAAAACGCTGTTGCGAATCTTATTGGATATAAATCAAAGGGATTGGTCAAAGCTGCTGAAAAAGCTTACAAAGAAAAACCAACAGCTCAAAATAAACAAAAACTTTTTTTAGCTAAAAGGAAACAAAAAGAGCATCATGATTTATTTGATTTATTAGTAGATGATATGATGTTAAATGCAAGTGAAACTGATTTTAATAAGCGAATTGTAGAACCTGCTCAAATGGCTGAAGATTGGAGAATGAGCTTTTCAAAAAGATTGATTGGTGAAATAACACCAATGACTATTTTTCAAGGAAGTAGAACAATAAGAGCTGTTAAAAGAACTGTTCAGAAAATGATTAAAAAAAGACAGAAGATATTAAAATCTGGTAAAATAAATAAAAAGCTTATATGGGGTGCTCCACCTGAATTTGTTGCTCAAGCTGCTGATAGATTTGGCTTTATGCAGAAACTTATTAATAAGGCTCTGAGATTAAGTGACAGAGATATATCTATAACTTCAAAATTTAGTGTAGCAATTGACAGAGCTAGAGCTATTTTTACAGATTCCTTAAAACAGGCATTTAAACAACAGAATATGAGGGATGTTTTTAATCTTAATAATTCTAGCTTATGGGGAATGGGTGGTATAGATGGGTTGCCATTTAGAATAAAAGGAACAGCTGAAGATATTCTTATTGTTGGTGAAACTATGATTAACAATGTACCTCATTTTAAGATAAAAAGACCAAATGAAGAAGACTCTGGAATAGAAACTATCCCTAAAGATGAAGTTAATGCCAGTGATGATGATATAAGAGATGCTTTTATTTCTCTATATAGAGATGAATTAACTAATGAAATAATGGATGGTCAAGTTAGGAGAATAATACCTTCTGTTTTAGATAAAAATATTGATACAGTTGAGGATAAAGCTGGAGTTACTGACAAAGAAGACCCTGACTTTGGAAGAGCTAAAGCTAAAGTAAGGCAAATGTCTGAACAAAAATCTGAGGGTGATGATAGTGGAAATAGAGTCCCTGGTGTTCATGAAAAAGAAGTTGTTCAAGGTAATATGACTTGGCGTTATAGATATTTCATGGTAAAACAAGGAGAGGGAGCTACTATAGCAGAGAATCCTGATGGAAGTCCTAATACACAAGAAAGTTATAAAGTATATTTATTAAGTAAAGTTGCTATTGAAGGAGGTAAGGAGATTGAGGGTAGTGGTGTTAATTTTATAGGTAGAACATTTGAAGGTATATTTGATGGAAAAGCTACATTCAGTAACGAATCATATACTCAAAATGAAGTAGACTCTGTATTTTTTGGAGTTGATGATAAAGGTAGTATTGATTATAAAGGAAGAGATTCAATATGGATGAGAGCACAATCAACTAATGATTATGGCAGGAGATTATATCCAAAAACAACAGGTCAAGTTAAAAAGGGAGAGCCTATACCAGGAACACATACAAAACAATATACAAATTTTGAAGCACTTGAAAATGAGCCTCATGAAAAATTAATGCCTATGGTTTGGGATTTAGTTGGTGGGTTAAGAAATCAAATGAATTTAATTTGGAATGACATGAGTTCTAAAGCAAAAAAGGTTGAGAGGCAAAGACAAATATTAAACGATAGATTAGAAGCTAGATGGAAAAAGCAAGGATTGAGTCAGAAAAAAATTCAAAAACTTAAAGAATACTATTCAGAAATTGGTGGTATCCAAAGCCAAATTAGGTGGTCAAAGGATGGTGCATTAAGAACTGCAAATACATATGCAAAAAAGAAATCAGAGAATTATGTTCCTCATATGTATACTCATTCTTCAGTTAGAGAACAGATAATGACTCAGATTAGTGTTATTGAAAATAAGATTGATAGAGCAGAAGACGAAGGAAGGTTAGATAAAGTAGAGGATTTAAAATTAGGTTTGGTTCATTTATCTGATATGTTAAAATCTTTAACTGGTGATGAGACTCCAACTAAAATGCTTGATTTATTAAATGTTCCTTTTATGAAACATATAACTGCATGGACAGACCAAACAAAGAGAAGAAAAGATGGAAATATATATGGTGAATATTTAAATCATGCATATAGAAATATTCATAGAAATGAAATTATAGTAGAGATGCTTGGCACTATAGATAAAATGTCTCAAGTTTCATTACCAGATGGAAGTGTAGAATATTTATCTAATAGAATAAAAATGGCATTTGGAGATTCAGATACAAGGGCTATGACATGGTGGGGAAGAGAAACAGGTTATCAAAAAACAGCTGACAATTTAAATAAACTACCTGGTTTTATGAGAATGGGAGTTGAATTTGATGCAGCTTCAGCTGAAAAATTGACAAAGTGGTTTACAACTCCAGCTACTATGGCATATTTAGGAGCAGTCCCAGCTCTTGGAAATCAAACTCAGATTGTTAATCAAATTATACAAGTAGGATGGAGAATATATAGCGAAGCTGGAAAAACTATGAAAACTCACGATGATATGTGGAATAGAGTTATTCAAAATACTGGTGTTCTAAATGTTTTAACTATGTTTTCTGATATTATGATGGTGGATGGAGATGCTGAGTGGAATGATTTTGCTTTTCTCCCAGGAACAACTATTCCGAATCCTTTGAAGATGAAAGAATTAGGCGATATGCTTAAACTTGGAAGAGAAAGCTTTATTAATAGTAAAGATGATAGAATTGATGCTATGCTTATAAAGATGGAGATGAGGGCTCAAGGAAAGTCAAAAGAATATATTCGTGAAATGCAGGACATAAGGGAGTTAAGGAAAGAAGTTGATGAAGCTATTGTAAGGAAAAAAGCAGGTCAATTGTATGACTTCTTTACTTTAGATGAAAAGCAAAGCGAAGAATTAATAACAAAAAGATTTAAAGCGTTAGTTGGTGATGTTACAGATGCTAAATTAAAAAGATGGGTAACATGGAAACTTTCTTGGTGGTTTAATAATGCACCAGGCGCAGATATATTTACATTCACAAAAGGTGAGGAAAAATTAAGGTCTAAAACTGTTGTAATGGCGTTATTACATGCACAAGAAAAAGGTTTATTAGGTAATGTTACAAAAGAAGAAATTACTGAAGGCTTAAGAGAAGATGTTTTAATGAGTGACATGGCTAAAAAAATAGCTAGAGATGCAGTTTATGCAACACAGTTTGGAATGACTCCCATGTATTTAGGTGAGGGATTTAATGGAATGGGTAGGTTATTTTTTCAATATAAGCAATATCCTACATTACAAAGTATTTATGATTATCAAACTATTGAAAAGTTTAGAGCTGGTGGATATGGAACTATGGATTCAATTAATAGGCTTGCAGTTGCTTTCAAAGACTCAGGTATAAATTCATATAAAAAACATTTTAAAGGGGATAAGACTGTTGGCTATGATGTCGCAGACCCAGATATAGACCATGAAGCTTTAGCTATGATAAGATTTTTATTTACAAGGGTTACTGCTAGTGTAATATCAAGTATGATTAGCACAGTCCCTTTTGCATCTAGAATGATGAGAGGTGTTGGAGGTTCTACTGCTTTTAATATGATTAGAAGTGGCGAGAGTCCTGCTTTAGGAGCAGCGTTAAGAATATTTATATGGACTTCACTTATGGCTATGGCTGGTGATGATGACGATAGACACGGGGCACTAGATGAGATATTTGGTAGTTTCAAATTTCTTCTAATGCCCGTGCTATTTAGCATGTTATTGCAAAACGTAACTGATGTTGTGGACTTGTTTGAGGACTAAACTAATCCTTATCTAGTCTTTCCAATAACTGCTTTATCCCATTCACTACAAAGGAAATGTTTCTGCTTATTATATTTAAACTGCTTAGTAATTCTCTCAATGTTTCTTTAATTTCTCTTTGATTTGCCATAACTAATCTCTATCCTGAAGGCAAATCTAAATATTTTAACCCCAAATGTTATGCATTTCTTGTAATGATGTGATATTTCAAAATCTAATGGATTTATTGTTAGTCTAATTTCTCTTTGTCCCATTGTGTGATTTTCAGAATCTGTGGTTGTTATATCTAATATATTAAATCCTATTAAGTCGTTTCCTAGAGATATTCTTTCTTTAATTTGTGGTAATTTTATACTATACATTATTCATTCCATATATAGCTATACAAATAGCATCTGCTGTTTTTAAAGTAGCTTTTAAACCACTTTCTTTGGTTGCGATTTCTTTCAATCTATTTTTCCTTTCTTGTTTATTTTTAGGAAGTTCTAAACCTTTTTGCCACGCTTGAGGCGTAACTAAAATGGTTTCTATTTCAAATGAAGAGAGTATACCTTTCCATATTCCAAAGTTTTCTCCAAACTTAAAAGCACTGCTTCTTCCATCAGTCGGAAAGGCATGAACGCTCTCTAAATAACATATTGGATATTCGTCAAACCTTTTAAATATTTTAATTAATTCTACCATTTCATCTATTGTATTAGGACAGTTGTATGCAGACCATATAGGTCTATCAACCATTATCATTCTTCCAATTCCTCCACCTTTTCCAGGGTCTATACCTATAATATGTTTTAATTTACTCATTTCTTACCTGTTGTTCGCCTTCATCTAATTGTCTTTTTATTTTAATCAAATCCTCTTTTAACTTAATAAATTGTTTACTTTCTTCATTTTCACTTAAAATATTAAAGTAATTCGATACTTTTTCAAACAAACTTAAAGTTCTAATCAATTGGTCTATTTCTGCTTTTGTGAATTTTATATTAGCTGTTGAAGTCATCAGAAACTTACCTGAGAATCTAAAGCTCTACTACTATCTATCTTAATTGTATTTTTAGACATAAGTTTTTTGTTTTCTTCTCTAGCTTCATCACCATTATTATAGAATTTGCATTTACTTCCATTGAAACCCATAACATAAGTACCAACTTTACCATATCTAGCTTTATCGCAAATAACTTCTATTTCATTTTTATCATATTTCTCATCATCAAAGTTATATCCATAAAATACAAATAAAGCTGTTTCAGCAGTTTGTTCTATAGCACCACTTTCAGAGAAATCTGACATCTTTGGTCTTGGCTCTAATCGTTTTTCTATTTCTCTATTTAATTGTGATACTAATATTGCACTACAGTCTTCTTTTTTACATACCCATTTATATTCAGTAAGTATATCTTCTATTTCAAATCTTCTGTCTCTATTACTCTTATTCTTAACTTTTACTAACTGTATATAATCATCAATAACTACATCAGGTTTTTCTCTTTGTATTTCTCTCATAGCATCATCAAGTGTTCTTATATCATCATACATAATTAAATTAGATAATTTATCTTTTATTTCTTCTGCTATAATTTCTATTGTTTCGATTCGACCTTCATCAATATCTCCTACTCTCAAATCTTGGTATGATAACCCATCACTAGACATAACAAAGAATTTCTTCATCATCTCAGAATTACTCATTTCTCTATTAAATAACATAACTTTATAGCCTTGTTTTAATAAACTGAGTGTTAAATTCGTAGTTAGAGTCGTCTTTCCATGTCCAGGTCTTCCACCAATAACTGTTATTTCTTTTCTAGTCATACCACCTGCAATATTATCTAAAGGTTTGTATCCAAATGGAATAATATTCTTTCCAGTTTTTAATGTATCAATAGTATCATTAATGATTTCGCCTATTTCTCTTTTTTTGCTTGGTGCAATTTCCATTAATTCATTTATTAGTCTAGCGTGTTCATGTAATAGTTCTTCTGCTTTTTCTTCTTGCTTGTCTAAACTTGTATTATACAACTTGTGTGCAGATTTAATTGATTCTCTTTTAATATATTTTTCCCATATTATTCTAGAGTAATGTTCAACATTAGCAGTTGTAGGAACTTTATCCGACAATCCAGTAATGTAATACATATTCAATCCACTCTCATTTGTAATGATTTTATTATCTTTTAAGTATTGAGATACAGTAATTACATCTATGGCTTCACCATTTCTATGCATTTCATTACATGCTTCCCATATTGACTTTGTTTTACTATCATAAAATGCTTCTGAATCTCTTATCCATCCATTACATTTTGTGAATATTTCACTACCTTTTAGTAGTATAGCACCAATAACAGCTTCTTCTGCTTCTACTGAGCTTGGAAAGGTTTTCATTCCCATAAGTCCTCCTGTTGATTAGATGGTTCATAATTAGTTATTACTATTTCGTTTTTATAATCTTTTTTATGATTTTGTCCTGAATATTTAGTTGGTATCTTTTTAATTCTAAAATCTTTATACAGTTCCATTACTAAGCTTCTGTCGTCATAACTAACCATAAACTTTGCTCCTGCTTTATCAATTGTCTTTACTAGTTCAGCTAATTCCCTATGGTCTTCTTCTGTAAATGAGTGAAAGTAGTAATCACCTCTTTCTCCTGCTCTAACATATGGAGGGTCATAATACCAAAAGTCACCTTTTTTAACTGGGTATCTTTTATGCAATTCTCTAAAATCAAAATTCTCTATTATTGTATGCATTAATTTTTTTCTTCCAATATGTATAAAATCTAAAGCATCTGTGTCCCAATTATCTTCTTTGCTTATTGGACAATGGTAGTTATGATTAAATGCGTTCATTATTATATAGTAATATTTAGCAGCTCTTTTATAATCTGGAAAGTTTGTATTATGTTTCTCATTTAATTCTAATCTGAAGTTATAAAACAGATGTCTAGATTTAGGTATCATTCTGCAGTATTCTTTAAAGGCATCAAAGTCTTCACATATTACATGGTATAGATTTGCAACATCATTGTCAAAGTCATTAACTACACTAAACTCTGCTTGTGATTTTCTCATATACATGGAAAGACCTCCTGCAAATACTTCTATATATCGCTGATGTTTCGGTATCATTGGAACAAGTACTTTGCTAAGCTGGTACTTACCTCCATAATAAGGAATAATTACAGGACAATCTCTCCATTTAATATCTGTCATTACTTATGCATTAGCCCATTTCATTACTGATGAATACAACCTACTTTCTAATTGATGAGTTGTATTGTATTTTCTATTCATTCTATGAGTGTTTATATATGTAGCAACATTATACAAATCCCAATATGTCTTTGGCTTGTTTGCAATTAAGTATTGCGTAATAAACTCAGACATTGTGGAAGGGAATAGTTCAATTAGCTTTATTATGTGAGATTGTCTAAGTTTTGTATCTTTTAGTAACGGAAGTTGTTTACCCTCTTCTTCTGTCTTTTCGATAACACCTACAATTACTTCTTCTAATTTATCTAAATTCAGATTTCCGATATTATGTTTGTAATTATGCTTTTCAATTACATTACCTATAATCATACCATTACTACAAACTAATCTAAAAGCACCTGATAATATATGAACTTGCAAACTTCCATCATAGCTATTTTTAATTATGACTTCAGCGTTCATTTCATCACCTTTACT
>Ga0208793_1000891_pt1 | contig 18502 bp, 22 predicted proteins | sample 17_taG_FD_184092 | JGI IMG/M metagenome (GOLD analysis project Ga0208793, IMG submission 184092) | Marine viral communities from the Subarctic Pacific Ocean - 17_ETSP_OMZ_AT15314 metaG (SPAdes) (version 2) | ecosystem: Environmental > Aquatic > Marine > Oceanic | place: Pacific Ocean | collected...
CAGGACTGGTATTGCCACAGATTTTATCCAGGCATTTCAACAAGGAGCAATAGAAGCTGGATCATCAATAGAGCAAGCACAAAAAGGCCTGGAAAAATTTTCTAGATCTGTTGGTGATGCTTCCAGGGGATTAAAAACCCAAGCGGATATATTTAGTGATCTAGGGGTTGAGATTAGAGATACCTCTGGAGCTGTTAGAGGTAATACTGAAATATTATTAGAGGTTGCTGATGGGATTGCAGCACTTGGATCAGCAGCAGAAAAATCAACTGCTTTAGCTAATTTATTTGGTAAATCTGGTATGCAGTTTGCTCAGATCTTTGAGGGTGGTGCAGAAGGCCTTAAAAACTTTGTTGAAGAATTTAGACAACTTGGATTTATTATTAGTGAATCTGGAATTAGAACAGCTGAAACATTTAATGATAGAGTTTCACAAATTAAAGCATCTATTTTTGGATTACAAAATCAAATTGTTGTTGGACTAGCTCCAGCATTTCTTAAATTAGCAGACGATCTAAAACAATTTATTATTGAACAAGCAGCAGCTTCTGGTGGTTTTGAACAGTTTGGAAAAGATATTGCTGTAAGTATTATTGGTATTGCTCAGGCAACAGCTTCAGCTTTTGCATCTGTAATTAATTTTATTAATGGACTTGCACAGGTAGATAAAACAGTTATTAATCTGGGTATAAGTTTGCTTAAACTTAGAGGATTTGATGATTTAGAGTTTGTTTCTAAAGATAACATTATTGATATAGATCAATTAAATTCAAAGTTTGAAGAACTGTTGTTAAAAGTAAATGAATCATCACCAGCTATCAAAAAATTTATGGAAGAATTTAGTGGTGGTTTAACAAATCTACAAGATCCATTAGCAGTTTTTGTTACTAATATTGAGAAAGTAAATACTAGCCTTCAAAATGTTGCTGTTCAATCTATGAAAAAATTAGAAGATAGTATTGTTGATGGCCTTAAAACAGGCAAATTGGCATTTGAAGATTTTGCAACTTTTGTGGTTGAGCAGCTTTTAAGAATTGCAATACAGCAAATGATTATTGCTCCTATGACCAGATCTTTTGGAAATTTATTAGGTGTAAAAATACCAAGTGGAGATGGCGGTGGATATACAGGCATGGGTTCCAGGAGTGGCGGAGTAGATGGTAAAGGTGGTTTCCCAGCAATACTACATCCAAATGAAACAGTTATAGATCATACAAAAGGCCAGGGCATTAGTTCTGGAGCAACAGTTAATTTTAATATCTCTACAGTAGATGCTGCTGGGTTCGATCAACTCCTGGCATCAAGAAAAGGTTTAATCACATCAATAATAAATAACGCCATGAACAATCAAGGCAAAATGGGGGTTGTATAAATGTCTGGACAATTTCCAACAAATCCAAATTTTAAAACAATAAATTTTAAAGGCGAAACACCAACGCTAGTAAATCAAACATTGTCTGGCCGCAAACAGGTTAGACAAATTGGAGCACAGTATTTTTCTTTCACAGTGCAAATGCCGCCTATGCAACAAGAAAAGGCCCAGGAAGTATTTGCATTTTTACAAAAACAAAAAGGTTCTTTTGAAGATTTTACGATTGTAGATCCAATAGACAATCTTGGGGCCAGCAAATCTGAAACAGATATTTTAGTTGTTGGTGCACATACAGCTGGAGATAGCACTATTGCCATGGATGGTTTTTCAACAACCACTGGTGCATTAAAGGCTGGCGATAAAATTAAATTTGCTAATCACACTAAGGTTTACATGGTAACAGACGATGCTAATGCTTCTGGTGGTGCTGCAACCATAAGCATATCGCCTAATTTAGTGGCCGCACTTGCAGACAATGAAGCCGTTACTGTTAACAAGCCTAGTTACACTGTTTATCTTGCCAGCAATGAAATTATGTATGTTACAGATGCCAGTGGCTTTTACAGTATTACATTTGATGTGCGAGAGGTCATTACCTAATGCCAAGAAGTTTATCCACAGCTTTACAAAACCAGGTATCAGCAACTGCAACCAAAACAGCTTTTCTAGTTGAGTTGAATTTATCTTCAACCATAAGACTGACTAATTGGTACACAAATGTTACTTATGATTCTAATGCCTATGAAGCTGGCGGATCTTTTCTTACAGTCGATTCAACAACTGAAACAGGCCAACTGCAAGTAAATGAAATTAACATTGGCTTTTCTAATATTACAGATCAAGTTAGATCCTTAGTGCAAAGCGGAGCATTTACAGATAAAACAGTTGAAGTTTATGTGGCTTACTTTGATTCCAATGAATCTATTGTTGGTGCAATTAATTTTTTTACAGGTCAAATTAGAAATGTATCAATACAAGAAGATATGGGTAACTCTATTTTAAATATGACAGTTGCATCACATTGGTCTAACTGGAATTTAACTAAAGGCAGGCATTACTCAGATGAATCTCAGCAATCTTTTAGTTCTGGTGATAGAGGCATGGAATTTGCAGGCCAGGTCAAAGAAGATGTTAGGTGGGGAATGTAATGGGTTTCTGGTCAGCAGTTGCAACATTTTTTACAAAAATTGGAGAAGCATGGGCTGCTGCTGATACATTACAAAAAATACAATATGTTTTAACAGCAGCAACTTTAGTTGTTGGTGTAAAAGGTTTTATGCAAGCCAGAAATATGCTTGCCAAAGGCCAGGACATACTTGCTAACAAAACTTCTATGGGCGGAAAAATACCAGTTATCTATGGAACAAGAAGGGTTGGTGCACAAATTATTTACATGGATGTGAATGCAAATGATTCCAGAGATATGTATGTTGTTTATGCCTTATCAGTTGGCGAGTGCGATGAAATTATAGGTAGAACTATCGAATTGGATGGCAACCCATTATCGGATGCTGCAAGATTTAGAAATGGTGGCTATATTGGCTCAGATAAAATATCTTCTGGTTCTGGATCGCTAAATACAGTTTCACAAAACGGAACAAATAGCCTAAATCTTACTGCTGGAACTTTTGGAACAGATCCAACAGCAAAATATAGATATGTTATGAATTTACATCATGGGGCTGCATCGCAAACAGCAGATCCTATGCTGGTTGCATCAATGTCTAACTGGACAACAGCACATAGGCTTGATGGTATCTGTTACATAGTAGCCCATTACGGCTATGACAAAGAGGGAATGTGGCGTGGAGTGCCACAGCTAACAGTGCAAGTTAGAGGTAAAAAAGTTTTTGATCCCAGGGATAACACTCAAACATTTGGCACTGTTTCTACTTACAAACATTCAGACAATCCAGCTTTATGTTTTCTTGATTACATTACAAACGATGACTATGGAAAGGGCCTAACAGCTAGCCAGATAAATATGTCAACTTTTACAGCAGCTGCAAATGTTTGTGATACGCAAGTAGATCAACCATATTTTAATGGATCACAAGTTGCCACTACCTTTACCGCATCTTCTGGCAATGATTTTCTTGCCATTGATGGTACTTTTGCTAACAGTAATTGGTTTCAAAACAAAATAGGCGAAGTTTTAAGCCTATATGATTCAGACGGAAATGGAATTATTACTGAAGCTGAAATTAAAGAAGTGCACAGAGATCAATTTTTTGGTAATAGTGCACAATATTTGGTTTATATAAATGATTTGTTTACTCAATCATATACAGCCGAAGAGGGTACATCTTTAGCAAAGGTTAAAAGATTTCATTGCAATGGTTATATAGATGCTAACAAAAATGTTATGGACAACGCCAAAGAACTCCTGGCAAATATGCGAGGCATATTCTTATACATAGATGGCAAATATGAATTATCTATAGAAGATACAGGCTCATCAACTTTTAGTATTACTGATAATCACATTATTGCTGAATCTGGTATATCTGTTGATTATGGCAATAAAGACAAAAAGGCCAACAAAGTTATAGTTGAATTTTTTAATGCTAATAAAAAATATGAATTAGACACAGCAACAGTTTTGCATGATGCTTCACCAAACTATACCTCAGATGATGGTGGAGAAGTCTTAGAGATTAAAGCAGAATTTCCTTTTGTTTCTGATCCATATATTGCCTATAACATGGCCAAGGCAATTTTAACTAGGAGCAGAAATCAAACAACAATACAGTTTCTGGGTACTCCAGAAATGTATAAATTAAATGTTGGAGACATCGTAAATCTAACTTACGCTGGCCTGGGTTTCAATGGTAAAGTTTGTAGGGTTGAGGCCTTAGAATTACAATCAAACGGATTAGTTGCTGTTAGCTTAATTGAGTACTTTGATGTTTATACCTGGGAAGTTCCGCCACAGGAAGCAGTAGAAGATCTTGCAAATTTACCCTCAGCGTTTGCTGTTAAGGCTCCTACTGGTTTAGCTTTTACAGACAGCGGATCTAGTTCAACCGCCAGGCCTTTTTTATCCTGGACAGAGCCAACAGATTTTCCAGATCATACTTTTAGGGTAAATATTGTTGATAGTTCTGGAAATCAACTAACCAATAAAATAGTAGATGTTAATAATGCAGATCTTAATTATTTACCTAAAGGCAATAACTATGTTGCTAGTGTAAGTTCAATAAATACTTTGGGCGTTGAATCTGATGCGGCAACCCTTACATTCAGCATAACCACAGAGCCAGTTAATACAGCTGACATAAAAGATGATGCGGTTACCTTGTCAAAGGCTGGCTCAGATCTAGTTGCTGCAATTAATGCTGGTGGGGCAAGTTCAACAGAATTAATTAAAGCAACCTCAGCACCAAGCACCAGGGTAAATGGCGATGCGTTACAGGCCCAGGATTTATGGGCAGATACAGACGATAACAACCAGATCTATGTAAGAAATGCAGCAAACAATGACTGGGAAAAGGCCAGAGATTCTTCTTTAGTTACATTATATAATTCACTCAGTTCAACTGTTACAACGCAAGGAACAAATTTAGCGGCAGCACAAAGCAACATAGTTACCTTAACAACAGATACTACGGCCAATGCAACTGCCATCACAACCTTAAATGCTACAACTGGAACAAACGCAGCAGCAATAACTACTGAGCAAACAACAAGATCCAATGCAGATACGGCTTTGGCAGCTGATATAACCTCATTAACATCTACAGTTAATGGTGTTTCTTCCTCGGTAACCACAAACGCTACGGCCATAACAGATATAAACGGCAATGCCTCTGCTGGTTTTGTGCTAAAAACTAACGCAGCTGGTAAGGTTGCACAAATGGTCTTAGGATCTAACGCATCTTCTGGCTCTGGGGCAACAAGCATTGTTTCTTTTCTTGCTGATACTTTTCAAATTGATAATGGTTCTGGATCTAGCGTAAGCCCATTTTTAGTTAGTGGCGGATCTGTGTTTATAGACAACGCCAGGATTAATAATCTATCTGGAACTAAGATTGATGTTGATACTTTGGCTGTTAAATATTTTGCCAATGTAACAAGTAAAATTTATAACCATGACAATACAGCGGTTCCTTTAACCAGATTTGGCAACACTTATACTACAACCGCTAATAGTGGGGGATCTGGCGTATCAACCCATGTTCCTACAACAGTAACAAATTGCAGATCTGGCGGATCTTTTGTTGCTTTTTTAACTGGCATTTTAGGCGATGTGCAAAATGCTGAAGTTGAATTTTCAGTAAACGGCGGTAGCAGCTATTCTACTTGTGCTAATGGCGTTCAGTTTACTATTAATGCAGGAACTTTTAGGCCTTATACATTGATTTATAGTGATACGCTTTCATTTTCAAGTGGCAATCAAACAGCAATATTTAGAGTTAGATTTAATGGCAAGGCTAACTACACACAATTAGGGCTAACAGTCTTAGTAGACAACACAAACTAAAAATATATATGCGTAAACCAATTAATAAAAGTAAAATTTATAAACAACAAAAGGGTGGCTAATGGCTCAACATGATTACGACTTAATAAATCAATCTGGTGCAAATTTCAGAACTGATTTAAACAATGCACTTGATGCAATTGTGTCTAATAACTCTGGAGCCGCAGAGCCAGCAACTATGTTTGCTTATGAATTGTGGGTAGATACTAGCAACTCAGTTATGAAGATCCGCAACAGCGGAAACGATGCCTGGATAACTTTGCCCTGGAGTATTACAGCTGATAACACAGTTGATATAAATGGCGGAACAATTAATGGCATAAGCAGTTTATCTTTTAGCAGTGGATCCACAGTTGCATCTATTTTAGATGAGGATAATTTAAGTTCAGATAGTGCAACAGCTTTAGCAACTCAACAATCAATCAAGGCTTATGTTGATAGCCAGGTTACGGCCCAGGATTTAGATTTCCAGGCCGATAGTGGTGGGGTGCTTTCAATTGATTTAGATAGTGAAACCTTTACCTTAAATGGTGGCACTGGCATAACCACAGTTGGAGCAGAAAACACTGTTAGTTTTTCTATTGATTCTACAGTTGCAACATTAACTGGATCTCAGACACTTACAAACAAAACCATAGATTTAGATAACAATACTTTATCTAACATTGAAACTGACAATTTAAAATCTGGTGTCCTGGACACAGATTTAACTTCAGTCTCTACATCCGATGATACTCTGGCCTCAGCAAAAGCAATTAAGACCTATGTTGATGCGGCCATAACAGCTGAAGATCTTGATATAAGTGATGGATCTAATTCTGGATCTATAGATCTTGATTCAGAAACTTTAGGCTTACTCGGTGGCACTGGTGTTACCTCTGCTTTATCTGGTAACAATATTACATTTTCTATTGGCCAATCAGTTGGCACTTCAGACAATGTGCAATTTGGAACAGTAACAGCTAACTTAACTGGCCAGGCAAGTGATATATCTAATCACTCAACAACAGATTTAAGCGAAGGATCTAATTTATATTTTACTAACGAAAGAACAGACGATAGAGTTTCTGCATTAATACAAAATGGAACAGGTATAACTTGGACTTATGATGATGCCTCTGGAACATTAACTGGCGTTGTATCTTTATCGCCGTTTAACACATCGCAGCTTACAGAATCTGGCAATTTATATTACACAAATGCCAGAGCAAGGGCCGCAATATCAGAAAATTCTGCTCAACTTTCTTATAATTCTTCTACTGGTGTTTTAACTTATACGCAGGGAAATTCAGACACAGTAGCAGAAGGCTCTACTAATTTATTTTATACAGATGCCAGAGTAGCAACTAAGATTGATTCTTATGTTGATAAATCATTTGTAGATGCACTTAATGTTGTAGCCGCATCAACCACTGGTAATGCTGCTACGGCCACGGCCTTAGCAACAGCCAGGACATTTGAAATCACAGGTGATGCTACAGCTTCAGCACAAAACTTTGATGGATCTGGCAATGTAACTTTATCTTTAACTATTGATGATGATGCAGTTGCCCTAGGAACAAAAACTACAGGTAATTATGTTGCACAAATAATAGGAACCTCTAATCAAATTACTGTATCTGGATCTGGTTCAGAAACAGCAAGCGTTACTTTAAGTTTGCCAAATGATGTTTCTATAGCAAACGATTTGACAGTTGCTGGAGATCTTACAGTTAATGGAGATCTTACTTATTTAGATACAACTAATTTAAAAATTGAAGATAATTTATTTGAGTTAAATTCTAATCTTACTGGCACGCCAGTTAATGATTCTGGAATGTTAATCAATAGAGGATCTTCAGATAATGCTGTATTTATTTGGGATGAATCAGCAGATAAATTTACTCTAGGCCTAACAACAGCAGATGGATCTGCAACAGGCAATATAACTCTGGCCTCATTAGGAACTCTGGTTGCTAATGTAGAAGGTAATGTAACAGGAAATGTTACTGGCCAAATTTCTACTTTATCTAATCACGATACAGATAATTTAAGTGAAGGCTCATCAAACTTATATTTTACAAACGCCAGGGCAAGATCTGCAATTTCAGCAACAGGCGATATTTCTTATAACAGTTCAACTGGTGTTATATCTTTCACAGCTGCAGCTGTACCAGTAACATCTGTTAATTCAGAAACTGGAGCAGTAGTTTTAGATACTGGAGATATTGCTGAAAGCGGAAACCTTTATTACACAGATACCAGGGTTGCTACAAAAATTGATTCATATGTTGATAAGGCATTTATAGATAACTTATCAGTGGTGGCCGCAAGTGCCACAGGCAACGCTGGATCAGCCACGATATTACAAACATCCAGGACAATTGCAGGGGTATCTTTTGATGGATCTGCAAACATTTCTCTGAACACTTCTAATATTACTGAAGATAGCAGTTATTTATATTACACAGATGCTAGGGCAAACAGTGCAATTGATGCCAGAGTAACTAACACCTTTATTAATAATTTAAGCGGAGTTGTTGCTGATACATCGACAGCACTTGCAACAGCAAGAACAATTGGCATGAGTGGCGATGTTGTTTGGACTTCTGCAAGTTTTGATGGCTCTGGCAATGTAACAGGAACCGCAACCATACAAGCAGATGCAGTAGAGCAATCTATGATTGCAGATGATGCTGTGGGTGGAGATCAAATAGCTGCTAACGCAGTTGGTATAACAGAATTAAATGTTTCAGATGGCAGCAATGGCCAGGCTTTAACAACAGATGGAAGCGGAAATTTAGCTTTTTCTAATGTCTCCGTTTCTCAAACTTTAAATGTTGTTGGCAGAGCAGCCAGCATAGCAATAACAATAACCAGTGGAGTGTTGGCCGTAGTTGGCAGAAGTGGCACTATCAATGTAGGAGTATAGAATGAGTGATTTTTTTCCATTAATAGTTGATGCAAGCGGAACGCCTGCTATCAAAGAAATACCAAGCGGTGATGTCTTAGATCTAACAGGCGTTACTGTTAAGGCCTTGGCTGTAGATGGTAATACAACATTAGGCGGCACGCTTGGAATTGGCGGAGTAACAATTACTTCTACACCAGCAGAACTTAATATTTTAGATGGAGTAACTTCCTCAACAGCAGAACTTAATATTTTAGATGGAGTAACTTCCTCAACAGCAGAACTTAATATTTTAGATGGAGTAACTTCCTCAACAGCAGAACTTAATATTCTTGATGGAGTAACCGCAACAGCAGCAGAACTTAATTATACTGATGGAGTAACTTCCAACATACAAACACAGCTTGATACAAAAGCTACAACAGGGAAAGCTATAGCAATGGCTTTGGTTTTCGGTTAAAATTTATAAACAACAAAAGGGTATATTATGGCAAATCCAAATCTAGTAGCAGTAACTTCCATATATGGTAATAGTATCAATGGAGCCTTAACAACTACTACTACAACTGATTTATTAACTTGTGCAAGTGATAAGTTATTAAAAGTAAACAGCATTATTGTTGCTAACATTGACGGAACTAACGCAGCTACAGTAACAATGGGAATCATTAAAAGTGGTGGATCTGTTGTTCATTTTGCTTCTACTATCTCTGTGCCAGCTGATGCTACTTTGGTTCTTATTGATAAAAATTCAAGTATTTATCTTGAAGAAGGAGACATATTAGAAGGTGGTGCAAGTGCTAACTCAGATTTAACTTACACCATTAGTTACGAAGAACTAGATGACGCTTAAGGAGGTATTTAATTATGGCTCACTTTGCAGAACTTAATTCAAGCAACGAAGTATTACGAGTAATAGTAATATCCAATGATGATGTAGACTCTCACGGAGGAGAATTATCTTCTGAAGCAGAAACATTTGTAGCATCTATTGTTCCACACTCAGAAGATGGAACTGCCTGGAAACAAACCTCATACAACAATAAATTTAGAAAACAATATGCAGGTAAGGGTGTTATTTATGATGCAAGTAAAGATAAATTTATATTGCCACAACCTTTTCCCTCTTGGTCATTAGATTCTAATGATGATTGGCAATCACCTGTTACTTTTCCTACTGTTGCAGAAATAGATTCAGAAACACTTTTTATCAATTGGGATGAAGATAATCAAAAATGGCTAGGAGAAACCTATACTGGCGATCCAATAGTTACAACCAATTACAAATGGGATGCTACTAATCTGCAATGGAATGAGTTCTAATCATGGCTAATTCTAATGGCGGAGTAATAGGTGTAGATAATCCAGCAGTCGTTCAACCTGAAGTTATAACAACTTTTAATTCTAGTGGCACTTTAACAACTGCTCCATATACAACTCAGATTGAATACTTAGTTGTTGCTGGTGGCGGTGGTGGTGGTTCTTACTATTACGCAGGTGGTGGCGGAGCAGGTGGCTTTAGAACAGCTACAGGTAATCCAGTTTCAGGTGGCTCACCTTACCCAATAACAGTTGGTGGTGGCGGTGCAGGGGGTTCTTCTCCAAGTCCAACTGAACCTGGTATAGGTACTAAAGGCTCAGACTCAGTTTTAGGTACACCATCTCCAATTACCTCTGAAGGCGGTGGTTTTGGTAATTCAGGAGGCTCACCTGGTGACAATTCAGGTGACGGAGGTCCAGGTGGCTCAGGCGGAGGAACAGGTGGAATTGCAAGTATTCGTCCATCATATCCAGCTTCAGCAGGAACAGGTGCTTCAGGTCAAGGTAATCCAGGCGGTACTACTAACTTCACATACCCTCAATATGCTAGTGGAGCAGGTGGTGGCGGTGCTGGTGCAGCAGGTAGCAATGGTAATGTTACTGGGCCTACCCCAACAGTTCCTCAACCAGTTGCTGCACCTCAAACAGGCGGTGGAGCAGGTGGTGCTGGTTCACCCTCAACAATTACAGGTTCAAATGTAACTTATGCTGGTGGTGGCGGTGGCGGCGGTTGGGGATTGTCTATTGGAGGAAGCGGTGGCTCTGGTGGCGGTGGCGATGGCGGTAGTGGGCTTTCAGGTCAAATTGCACCAGCACTACCAGGAACAGCTAACACTGGCGGAGGCGGGGGTGGTGGTAGTCATGCTGGAGTAAGTCCACCAGGAGCAGGTGGCTCAGGTGGCTCTGGTGTTGTTATTGTTAAAGAAGCTGGAGGACATTTAGGTTCAGGAATATGGGATATGAATTCAGTATACGATGCTGTAAAAGCAGGAACATGGAGTAGCTAATGCCAAGATTAATAGGAGCAGCACAAACAGTCACATCTGGAACACAACCAGAGCAAATTACCACATTTAATTCTACTGGTACTTTAAATACACAACCAAGAACAACAGAAGTTCAATATGTCATTGTCGCAGGTGGTGGTGGGGGTGCTTTTGGTGGTTTAAATGGTACAGGTGGGGGAGCAGGTGGCTATCGTTCATCAGTACCTGGCGAATCATCAGGTGGTGGAGCATCAGCAGAGCCTTTAAGTCCTGTCAGTGGTGGCTCATCCTATCCAGTTGTTGTTGGTGCTGGTGGTATAGCATCAGGCCCAGGTGGTAATTTTTCAACAGCAGGAAGCACATCAAGTTTTAATGGTATCTCCACAGTTGGCGGTGGCGGTACAGGAGATAGAACTTATGGTAATCCTGGAGTTCAAAATGGTGGCTCTGGTGGCGGTGGTGGAGGCTATTATGATACAGGTGGTCTTGGAACTGCCAATCAAGGCTATCCAGGGGGTGATGGTAAATATTCAGATGGTAGTAATAATGGTGGTGGTGCTGGTGGTGGTGCTGGTGGTGCTGGAGAAGGTGCTAATCCATCTTCTATAACAGGCAATCAAGGTTTTAATGGTGGTGTTGGTGTAGCATCTTCTATTACTGGTTCACCTGTTTATAGAGGTGGTGGTGGTGGTAGCTGTGGAAGATTTCGCAGTGATAATGCAGGATTAGGTGGAAATGGTGGTGGTGGTAATGGTGCTTACTACACTTCAGATGGTACTGGTACTATACCTGCACCTCAGGCAACTCCAATTTATCCAGCAGGTTCACCAGGAGTTGCAGCACAAGCTGCGACTGCTAATACTGGCGGTGGCGGTGGCGGTGGTTCAATTGGTGGGCCTGCACCTAACCCACCTGGAGGCAATGGTGGTTCAGGCGTAGTTATTATTAAAGAAGCACAAGTAGACTTTGTAGAAGGCACTTCAAGCTGTTGGGATTTAAGAACAGTCTTTAGACAAGTCAAAGCTGGTGATTGGGTTTAAATAAGATATAAATTTTGAATTTAAAATACTATTACTGGTTCTTTCAATCAGCCATACCTGCAAGAATATGTGATGAGATTGTTCGTTATGGTAAAGAGCAAGACAAACAAACCGCTCTTACAGGTGAAGCTGGTAGAGACAATAAAAAACTAACCAAGTTAGAACTTAAAAACATTCAAAAGAAAAGAAAGTCTGATGTTGTATGGATGTCAGATAGATGGATATACAAAGAAATACAACCTTACATACATCAAGCAAATGCAAGTGCTGGTTGGAATTTTGAATGGGATTTTTCAGAGTCTTGTCAGTTTACCGAATATAAAAAAGGTCAGTTTTACGATTGGCATTGTGATTCATACGAAGAACCTTATAACAATCCTGAAAATCAAAATGTACATGGTAAGTTAAGAAAACTTAGCATGACTGTATCTTTAACTGATCCTGAAGAATATGAAGGCGGTGATTTAGAGTTTGATTTTAGAAACACAGACGAAGGCTCACAACCAAGAATATGTGAAGAAATTAGAAAAAAAGGTAGCGTGATTATCTTTCCATCTTTTGTTTGGCACAGAGTCAAACCAGTAACCAAGGGAATACGACACTCCTTAGTGTGTTGGAATTTAGGATATCCATTCAGATGAGTTTTAAGAAAAACAAATACCAAGTAATTAAAGGTGCTATATCAAAAGAGTTAGCAGATTTTTGTTATCAATACTTTTTAAACAAAAGAGCAGTAGCAAGACATTTATTTGATGAAAGATACATATCACAATTTACTGAATATTTTGGTGTATGGAACGATCAACAAATACCTGAAACTTATTCACATTATAGCGATATAGTAATGGAAACTTTATTGCAAAAAGTAAAACCTATTATGGAAAAAGAGTCAGGTGTAAATCTAACTGAAACTTATTCATATGCAAGAATCTATAAAAAGGGTGATGTTTTAAAAAGACATAAAGATAGATACTCTTGTGAAATATCTACCACTATGAACTTAGGCGGTGATGATTGGCCTATATTCCTAGAACCATCTGGTCTGGAAGATAAAAAAGGCGTAGAAGTGAACTTAAAACCAGGCGATATGCTTATGTATCGTGGTTGCGATCTAGAACACTGGCGTGAGCCATTTAACGGCAAAGATTGCGCACAAGTGTTTTTGCATTACAACGATGCTAGTGGCAAAGATGCTAAAAAGAATAAATATGATGGTAGACCTATGATTGGATTGCCTGCTTATTTCAAAGAATAAAATATATATGCGTATTTATCTTAATAGATATAAAATTTATAAATAACAAAAGGGAGTTTTATTAACTATGAGTGAAGAAAATAAAAAAACAGAAGAAGAAGTGGTAGTGGATCCAGTAGTAATTAACATTGAGGATAATGATGGCAATGTTAGATCCTGGAAACAATCAGAGTGCACAGAACATCAATTGCAGCTGATTAGAGAACTAGAACCCATCTCAAAAGATCTAATTGCTTTAGAAAATAAATTTGCTGAAGTAAATAGAAATAAGCAATACCGCTTAGATGATTTTATTGCAGCTGGCAAAGAAGCTGAAGCTGAACAACCAGAGGAAAAATAATTATGGAATTACTAATAATTAATGTAATTGTATTTATAGGTATAGTTTTTGCTGTTCGTAAATATCAGCCAGAACTCTGGGCCAAGATAAAACATTTCTTAAAGTTCTAATGGCAAACAAACCCACAGCTGCAACAGTTCATACTGAACTCCTGGTACATGAAAAAGAATGTGCTGAACGCTGGAAAACCAATTTTAAACAACTTGAAAAATTAGAGGAATCTATTGCCAGGTTGCAGTGGTGGATTATAGGTGGGGTAACAACCATAGGCGTATCACTATTTACATTGATACTTACTTTTTTAATTAGGATGAATTACTAATGAAATTTAATAAAATCAAAAACATTGTTGGATCTCTGGCCCCAACTTTAGGATCTGCATTAGGCGGCCCAGTAGGTGGCATGGCCGCTAACTTGGTTGCAGAAGTTTTAGGTTGCGATCCAGCACCTAAAAAAATAGAGCAGGCCATACACAATGCAACACCAGAACAATTGTTGGCCTTAAAAAATGCTGAAATGGAATTTGAGGCCCAGATGAAGCAAATGGATGTTGATGTGTTTGCCCTGGAGACACAGGATATACAAAATGCTAGATCTGCTTTTTCTAAAGATTGGACACCTAGATTTTTAGGATCTGTAACTGTGCTTGGTTTTATGGGTTACATCTTTTTAATTACGATCTATCCAGTTAATGAAAATGCAGATGATGTAGTTAATTTAATCCTGGGGTATTTCTCTGGAATCGCCTCAGCTGTAATTAGTTTTTATTTTGGAGCCAGCAATAAGGCTGAAGATAAATAATGCACAAAGAAGATAAACATTTTGATAGATGCCTTATTAGATCCAGGCTTAGAGATTTTGAAGGCGTGGTTCTCCAGGCATATGAATGTTCAGCTGGTTACACTTCAATTGGCATAGGCCGCAACCTGGACACCAGGGGCATAACAGAAGATGAGGCCATGTATTTATTAAACAATGACATTGAATCTGTGTTTAAAGACCTGGATAGACATTTGCCTATTTGGAGATCTTATCCATTAAAGGCCCAGTATGTTTTTATAGATCTCTGCTTTAACCTTGGGATTCATACATTATTATCTTTTAGAAAAACCCTGGCCTTTTGTGAATTAGGTGAATGGGAAAAGGCAGCTGCTGAGTTACTTAATTCAAAATATGCTAAACAAGTAGGGAGAAGGGCAATCTTTAATTCTGAAGAATTAGCTAAATGTCAAAATCAAACACAGACAACCATAACGCCAAACGCTTAGGATCTCTGGGCGAATCGTTAGTTAAGTCATGCTTGCTTGAATACTCAGATTTTTGCTATGAAACTTGCGAATCACATCCAGCAGATCTCATCGTTGAATTTGGTAATGCCTTATATAAGGTGCAAGTTAAATCCAGGAACAAATCTAAAGAGGGTAAGTACACATTCCCTATTGAAAGTCATAGGGCTAAGTCTGCTACACATCAACATTATCATTGCGATATTTATGCTTTTGTATTTTTCCCAGGTAAAAGAATCCTCTTTGTACCAAACACAAGCGGCCAGAAATATTTTGTATTCCAAGAGGCCACCATTGTTGATGGCATGGAGTTTTCTTCTCTCCAGGACACTTTAGGATCACTTTCACAGATCCCAGTATTAGATAATCTTTTAGATTAAATTTATAAATAACAAACTATGTTTGCATATGTATATATTTATATATATATTAGGGGGATTGTTATTTATAAATAAGGGAAACCTTGGGAGAAAAATAATATGGAATACGAAGTATCACCAGAAAGCTATTTGTTAGACGAGAAGGCCAGTGATTATCAATCCTGGTCTTATTGGTCTGAAAAACATTTAGATCCGCAAAAGATCTGGGGCCATGGATGGTGCCATATTTATGGCAACAGAAATTGCACCTGGAAACTTAAAGACGAAAGCTGGCATTTACAAACAACTTTTATTTTTAAGCACACTCACATTGAACTATTAACTAATGACACTCCTTATGATTCAGTATCATTGAGGAAGGCCATTGTTGAAGTTTGGTTTGGATCTTTAGCACCATTCGACCAGAACAAAAATAGAAAGGATGCAAGAAACTTAGGTGCAAAGATGCACAGAGCAAAATTAAAGGGGGTAGCATAATGGAAATTTTAATTTTTTTAGGCCTGGTATTTATACCTATCAAATATGTATTTGATGCTTATATGGCCCACAGAAGGAGAATTAGGATCTGGAGACATATACCTATGTCCATGCGATTACACTACGATCAACGCAATGTTAAGTAGTATTGACTGGGGTTTAGTGCAGCTGCAACTAGCAGCTGGCCTGGCCCCAGTTTTTGTTGTTTTGTACTTTTTATTTAAATCATAGTAAGGTTGTTACTTACAAATATATATAAATATAACTTAAAGGTTGTTATTTATAGGGGGATATAAATTGGACAATATTTTAAGAGAGACTTCTAATCTCATAAAATTAAGGAGAAGGGTGGTTGTTTACTTGCCAAACAAAAAAGTAAAAACAAGACAGCTGGCAGCAGATCTGCTGAATTTACCAAAACATAATCAAGCCACTTGCCTGGATATGTTTTTAGATAAACCCAGCAAAAAACCAAAAAATAAACCAGAACTAAGAAGGGCGGTTGCTTTATGTAATGATAGGAATGCAGATCTTATTATTCCAGATCTAGGAACCCTGGCCCAAAGCATACATTTTCTTGCTGAGGTATCTGGCCTAAAACATAAGCTGTATGGAGTAACCAGGCCTAACGGAGAAATCTTTTTGATGCCTCTGGACATACCAACTCTGGCCAGCATATCAGCCAACATTAGAAAAGATGTAAGGGCCAAGACCAAGGCCAGGCTCCAGGAGTTAAAGGATCAAGGTGTACAGTTAGGATCTCCAGATCCTATGAAGGGTTTAGGCGTTGCTCATGCGGCCAATAGATCTATTGCAGATGATTATGCCAGGCAAGTCATTCCAGAGATCCGTGAGATCCAGGCCCTAGGGCATAAGACTTTAATGGCGATAGCCAAAATGCTAAATGCCAGGGGCGTAAAGACTGCTAAGGGCGGCCAGTTTCATGCCACCACAGTTAAAAACATTTTAGATAGATCAAAATTTTTATAGGAGTAAATAATGGATAAAAAACTTTTAAAAATATTTAGCAAATACCAGCAAACTGTATTGTTTGATGAATTACAATTTGAGAAATACAGCGAAACAGTAGTTACAGATCCAAAGGAAAGGCTTGTTGCATATTATGTGTTTGAGCAACACCTGGAAGGCAATCAACCTTCGCAAACAGATATTTTGTATGCCTTGCGAATGTCTCATTCGACATTAAGAAAAATTTTAAAAAAACTAATTAAAATTGGTTACTTAGAATCATGTGAAAAGCACGATGCTAGGTTTACTCATTACAGGTCAACTGCAATGGTTATAGAGGGATTTAAAATACATACCGCCAGGCACATGAAAACGCTGTTAAGCCTTGCGGCAGCATTAGGAGATCGCACAGATATTTTGGATGCACTAAACATAGAGACTAATAAGTTGCTTGGCTCTTACGCTAAACAAAAACCTTATGGAGATATGGATTTAGACAATGTTAAAAGCATATTAGATACCATGGAGACTAAAAAAAATAATAGTGTTCCAAATTAGTGCTAATTCGCAACACTAATAATTGTGTTTTTTTCTAAAACATTATTGACTGATAAATAAAATTAAATATTAATATACAAATATATGAGTAACGGACACCAAAACAATTTCAAATCGCATACAGGCCCAAGACAAACACAAGGGTACAGAAGGAAAGTAGCAGTTGCCAGGAGAATAGCCATACCAGCTGAGAGCCAGGAGCAATATGAATTTGCTGTGGTAAGGCTAGAGCAAATGACGAGACAAATGCGAAAGGCCTTAAAACAAAAAACATCTTTTATCAGCAAAAAGTTGCACCTGGATTATTTGATTCATACAGCTGGCCAGGATCTTAAAGGATTTGCCAACGAAGATGGTGAGACTTACCACTATAAAGGAGTTAAATAACTGGGAGTACCCCTTTGATATTTACAAGGAGTTTATAAACATGACACATTTTAAGCAGCCAGAATTAAACCTTGTAGGAATAGGTGATAGAGCCTCAAAGAATTTTTGTAAAGTAATAAAGACTTCGCATAATATATACAAAGTCAAACAGGCCAAACATTCCAGAATTTTAGTAAGATCAGAAAACCCTGGGATCCCAGGATCTAAAAGTATAGCACTCAATGTCATGGGAAAACCCCAGAAGGTGCGATTTAAAAGGAATCTCATTTCAGCTGTAACCAGTGAACATGGGTCAACCCTTTTGGAACTTATAAATCAAAAAGAACCAATACTTCTCCGTGATTCCGTGGAAGAAGTTAATAATTTGTTAAGGAGATAACAATGGGAACTAGTGGAAAAATTACAGACGATGGTAAACCTTCATGCAGCTTACTTCCAAGAATTTGGAATAAGGATGTTACAACTCTGGACAATTGCATAAGAGCCAGGAAGGGTGCGAATGTAAGAACGCCTGGTAATAGAATTACTGAAATGGGTAATGTTCTGGAAGAACCATGTATAAGGCGAGCAGCAGAGTTGCTTGGCCTGGATGAATTAGAGGTAGATGTACAGCAAAGATTTACCCATGACACCTTAGAGTTACAGGCTTCATTAGATGCAAGGGCCGTGGCAAATAACTTGGTAATACAAGATGATCCAGAGTGGGGTATATACACTCCTGGAGCAACCAAGGTACTGCTCAACGGCCCAGGAGTTATT
>Ga0208793_1000895_pt1 | contig 18479 bp, 9 predicted proteins | sample 17_taG_FD_184092 | JGI IMG/M metagenome (GOLD analysis project Ga0208793, IMG submission 184092) | Marine viral communities from the Subarctic Pacific Ocean - 17_ETSP_OMZ_AT15314 metaG (SPAdes) (version 2) | ecosystem: Environmental > Aquatic > Marine > Oceanic | place: Pacific Ocean | collected...
TAAACTACCATCAAGAATTGACTCAGACATTACAGTTATAGTTTCTTCACCAAAGTTTTTGTCATTAACATAAGGTGTCATACGTTTTACAAAATCTTCACTAACACCACCTTTTTCTTTGTTTATAAACTGTGTTAAAGCTCCACCTATTGAATTTTGTAGTTCTGAATTACCACCTATAGTTTTGTATAGTACAGCGTGCATTAATTCATGAGCGGCCGTACCTAACATCGGTTTGTCTTGGTTTAATATTATTTCAAAACTACCGTCTGTACCTTGAGATATAAAACCAAACTCTTGGGCAGCCTTATCAGACTGAGGCATGTCTAAATTAGATATTTCTTCAGCACTCATTTCTGTTACTGTTCCTTTTAATCCAGCGTCTTTTATAGCTTTGCTTATATCTTCTGAGGATTTAATAGCTAATTGCTGCTCAGCTTCTCTGTATGTAGTTTCTATTTGCGAGCTTAAATCTTTGTCTTGGTTGTTTATACTTCTAAAAGCATACCCATACTCTTTGTTTGTTATATCACCGCTATCTAGTTGCTCTTTTAAACCTTTTAGCTTTGTTCTTAAATTATCTTTTTTATTAACAGCTTGTAATAAACTTTTCTTTTGCTCTTCGTTTAATATTTGCCCTACTTCTCTTCTTTTTGTTACGTACTCTCTGAGTTCAGCTTCTTCTTTTTTAATTAAATTATCTATTTGCTCTTTAATCTCTCTGTTAGTGCTTCTATATTTATCTGCACTTAAAGTAGCTATACTATTTATTTTTTTATTTATAAAGCTTACACTAGCATTGTCTTTTCTTAAAGCGGCGTTTACTACGTTACCAGCAGCACCAACACTAGTACCACCAACAAAGCCACTGAGCCACATCTCAAGCCCTTGTTCACTAAGCATGGCATCAAAAGCATCTGCAGAGGCTTCTTGTACTTTTTTACCAGAACCCAAACTAGTATTAAATGTTTCTAAACCAAACTGACCAAGTTCTGTAAAACCTTCTTTATTACCAACCATTATAAGCTTTGCAAGAGCACCTCCTTTTCCCGGAACTTTAGACATGTAGCTTGATATACCTTTAAACCCAACATATTCCAAAGCAGTTGCTGCAACACCAATTACAGTTGGTATTGTAGTTTCTGTTTGATCGTTTGCAACAAGTTGATCTAACGCGTCTGGAGTATCACCATAAAGACTTTTTGCTTTTGCTTCATTGTACTCTGTGTATATTGGTGCTACTATTTGAGGAAATAAACTCCAACCACCTGTTGCCATAGCTGGCAATGCTGTTTGAGCAATACCACTAATAGAATTAAACACGCCACCAATAACGTCTGAAGCATCTCCTTGTTTAAAACCTCTAACCATGCCCTCCCCAGTATCTTCGTAGGTTAATTTAGTTGCTTCTATTTCTTTAAATTTATTAGCTAACCACTTGTCTGTAGCTTCACCTATTTTTTCAGGATCGTCTTTATCAGTATCTCCACTTAATAAAAAGTCTGTAGCTTGTTCTCCAGCAGCTTTTGAAAGCCAGTCAAGGCTGTAGGCTTGAACTTGTTGAAACGAATTAAAAAGCTGTGGTTTTAAATTGTTCTTTACAGCTTTTGATACATCAGCTATTTCTTTTCTTTCTTCTGGATCTGCCAGTGAACTAAGTAGCTTTGTGGCTGAATATTTTATTTTAAAAGGTAAAGTTAAATCAGAACTCCAAATAGCTTCTGATACTGTTTTTTTAGGCTTTAAAGCGTCTTGTGTTTTTTCAACGTCTTTATTTATATTTTCAACCCAAGCATCAGGCTCGCTTTGTGTGTAGTTGTTTTGTTTTAGATAATTATAAACATTACCCTGGATGTCAGAATTTTCGTAAAAATTAGACTTCCAAGTTTCAAAATCACTTTTAGTTTGATTATCATTAGACAATGTTGTCCAAATGTTTTTTAATATCTCACTCATATATTACAGGTTACCCCATGTTTGTTTCGTCTGTACCCATTTCTAAGTCATCAACTTTAAACATCATTTTCACTTGATCTCTACTGTAAAAACCTTCACGTTTTTCTCCACCTACATAAATTACAAACCTAGAGTTTTTACTTACTTCATTTGGCCCACCTTCAGATAAGTCAGCAGGTAAAACAAGCTCAGCATAAATAGAATCGTCTGTTAAGTGATTTATCTGATCGCCTGGTTTAGTAATATTATCTATCTCTTCTGATTTTCTTTTCATATCAGCTGGAAAAGCGTAGCCTACATTAACACCAAATCTATCTTTACCTAAATTTACTTTTCCACTTCCTTTTCCTGGTTTATTTTTATTTGTTCTGTTTCTGCTCGCTTCGTTTAAAGCTCTTTGTTCAGCCCTATCGTCTTTTTTGACTTGTGTTTGCCTGTTGTATTCGTCCATACCACTTTGATAAGCAGCTTTAACGGTACTCCATTGATTTTCCACCATGTCTGGTGTTAAAAAATCTTTTCTAGTAGTTAATATATTCATTTGTTTATCAAACTCTTCACGTTGTTTCATAATCGCATCGTAGTTAGGGTCGTCTTCATCAATTAACGCTTTCATGTTTTTAAAACCATCAGCATCTAGGCCCATAGCTTTTGCAGCGTCAGTTTCAGCTTGCGAACTACCTTCATAACCACCTAAACCGCTGAAGTATAAATGACGTTGTTCTTCAATAGGCATGTTTTTTAATCCTTGAATATACTCGTCTTTTAAAACACCAAAAGCAGTATCATCTATTTGAGTGCCGTTTTCAGCTATTTCTCTAACTTTTAAAGCGTTTTTTCTCATTAAATTTCCACCTAAACCTTTAATTGGCTTTGGAAAAGAAATATCAGACAGTCTTTGGTCGTAAGAAACCATACTATTACCATCTTCACTTTTTCTTACACCGTTTATAGTCATGCCATCATCAGAAAACTTAACACCTCTTTCCCACCATTTATTATTTGCAAAATCAAGTGCGTTAGTTTTTTCGTCTAAACCAACTCCTTCGCCCATGTTGTTAACTACTTTTTCAGCACTTTTACCCATGTCATGAGCTTTTTGAAAATCAGAATATACATTAGCTAAACCTGTTTTAATTTTTTCATTTTCCTCCATAGCCTCTCTTTTCTTTTTTCTCGAAAGACTGCTTCTCATTATTTTAGCATTTTTAGTATATAAAGCTTTTTTTTGAGCAATATGTCTAGTTAATTGCATCATAGTACCTTCAGGCACAACGTCTCTAGGTATCTCACCGTTAAAGTCAGACATGTTTTTATCATACTCATCTTTTTTCTCGTTTATCATTTCACCAACCTTTGCAACTTGGTTTCCGAAATTTTCAAGTGCTTTTCCTCTATCTTGATTTTGTTGGCGATTTAATTGACCTTTAATAGCACCTGCGCGATAAAAAACATTTGGATCTATTGCCATATTTATTTATTTTTTAATTTTGTTGTTAATTCAGCTAATTCCTCTATCATACTGTTAACAGAAATGCCATTTATTTTATAACCACTATCCTCTGTTAATAAGTCATAACTAAAATTAACACCGTCATAAATGTTTTTACCAACAACATCTTCTAATATATCTTCAGCTGCAATACCTTTTACTTTATGTTTATCACAAACATTAATTTTTACACCATCTTTAAATTCTATCTCGTAAAATCTTTTAACATTAGGATTTTCTAAGTATTCATGTTTTTGTAAAACTTTAACTGGCTTACCGCTGTAACCAACAACAACATCACCAGGTCTAATGTCTTCAATATTTTTTCTTAAACCGTCAGGTGTGTCAATTTTTTCACCTTTTGGTATACACACAAAAGCTATTTTAGCTTTTAATGCAAAACCAGCAACTTGACCAAACCCTGAACCAGCATCTTGTTGTGCTTGTCTAGCGCTTGCGTATTCACCAGATCTTGCGGCTATCATTGCTTGTTGTTTTTCATATTCTAAACTTCTAGCTTGACTAGCTCCTTCAAATTGTAAACCTTGTAAGTCAGCAGCACCACCTAATATCATTTGCTGTTGTGAAGCAGCACCACCTAATACCATCGCTTGTTGAGCAGCTGCACCTTGCATTATTTGTGATTGTTGATCTGCAGCACCACCCATTATCATACGTTGTTGGTCTGCAGCTCCTTGCGCTCTAGCCATTTCAGCTGATTGAGCTCCTTGTGCAGAAGCCATTTGATTTGAAGCAGCTTGTTGAGCTGCTAAAGCTTGATTCTGAGACTCTTGTTGTCCTATGCTAGCAGAGCTTTGTTGTGCTTGTCTCATGTTTTGATTTGATAATGCTTGAGCTAAACCAGCAACACCACTACCGCCAGCAGCGCCAGAAAGATTACTAAGCATATTAGCTTGGCTTTGTTGAAATTGTTGTTTTTCAAACTCTGCTTGCTGTGTGTTTACTGTTAAATCTTCAGCTGTATTTTCTAAATTACCAAACTGATTCTGTACATTGGCAAATTGATTTTGCGCTCCAGCAAAAGCATTTTTAGCACCAGCAAAAGTATTTTGAGCTCCTGCATATACATTTTTAGCATCAGCATACGGGTTTGTAAGACCTGCAGCTAAATTGCTAGTATCTAGTTTTCCAAAATCATCAATAGCTTGGTTCATTCTACCTTCAGCTCGCTCTGTATCTCTTTTTCTACCTTTAGCTCCAAAAAACCCACCACTTTCAGACCATATACTATCAAACAAGCCTTTAGCAGGACTTTTCTTTTTTAATTTTAATGTATTAATTCTTTTTCCTAGTGCCATATTTGTTTTTTCTTATTAATTATAATCACACTTTTTGTGTTTTATTTACTACTTTCTGTTATCTCAGTACCTACAGAGTATAATTCTACTCTATCTTTTCTTTGGTTAACCATTGTAACCTCAGCATAGTAACCAACCAAATTACTTTTATTGGCTTCATTGTTTTTAGAAAACAATATATAACTATTACTCAACGGTATGTTTATAGGCGTGTCAACAGTTATTGTAAACGGACTCACAGCTGTTATTTCACCAAACAATAAAGAGTTAGAGGCTGAGCCAATATCATACTGGTTGCCAGGCACGCCAGATGGCGATGGTGTTAAAAACCAAGCCAAATCACCTACTTGTACTGATACGTTTATTTGATCTAAAAATGTTACTGTCATATTATCCTACTGTTAAAATGTTATCTAAATTTAGTTTCAATGTTATTGGTGCTTTACCGTGGTTTAAAACTTTAACATCAAGTTTTACGTTAGCAGATCTACTGCTACCAGTAAACACTACTGTTTGACCGTTTTCTATTGTTTGTGCCGAGCTTACCACAACTGAAACACCATCGTTTACAGTGTCTACGTGTGGCGCGTTAGCAGTAACACCTATACCTGACATTAAAACTGTGTCAGCCGCTTTTATACCGTCCGTACTTGTTATAGGTATTGTTGTGCTATTACTAACTACATCGTCTGTTGTTGTTGTTGTTGGATCTATAGTAACTACAAAATTATTTACTTCAAACTCAGTGTTATTAAAGTTTTTAGCGTGAGCAGGTCCTTTGCCTGTAAAAGTTATAGTTCTATCATCTACATGGCTACTAGCTGTAGTGCTTAAAGTTATTGTACCACCTTTATCAGGTGTTATTACTTGTTTGTTTTCCTCATCAAAAATTAAAATATTAGGCACTATATATATAGGATTTTGTAACGTAGAATTTGTTTCGTCATAATAACCTTTGTTTATAGAAGTTATTGTAGTGCCAGTGTCAATATCTGTACCGCTAACACCCATACCAACGCTTAAACCAGTAATATCAGTTAATTCAAATTTATCTATATTAGAAGTTTTTGTACCTCTTGTTTTTTTAGTTGTTGTAAATTCAATGTCAGTTGCAACAGGTTGTCTTGCTATAACACACTGACTAGAATTAAGTGTTATATCCCAATTTATAGAAAATGAATTTGTAGCACCTGTAGATATAACATGGTTAGCGCCTGTAGAAACAACATTACTAGGTTCTACAACAGCAGAGTTAGAGTGTAATAAGCTGAATGTAACAGCTGTATTACTATATTGCGATAAAAAACCTCTAGGAAATTCAAAGCTTTTTTCAATCGATAAATTACTATCTAATTCAGTGTTTCCTTTTGGTAATAAAGTCATTTTATAACCATCATTACCTGATATAGCTGGAAAAGATACGTAACCTTTGTAAACACCGCTATTACCTATTGTTTTAGGATTCAACTCTACAACAGTTGCTGTAAACGCGGGTGTTGGTGGAGTTGCAAACGCAGGGTCAATGTTTTCTGGAAAATTATAATAATAAGCATTAGATTTATTTCTAATTCTTAAACTAAACATAGCACCAGGATCTCCTTCAACAACATAACTTCTTATTGTTTTGGTAGCCTTCATAGGGCTAGTGTCCATAGTTATTTTATTTATTTTTTTCATATAATTTTTATTAATCAACAAACACTACGTTACTATCAAAATACATTAAAAAGAAAGTTTCAGCTTCTGGTGTCCATATAGGATCCCCAAATTGATTTACAGCGGTTTGATCGTTTGTTCCATATCTTTTTTTAAACTCCATTGCTCTACCATCAGTATGGACATAAACTGGCTGGCCATTACCACACCCTTTTATTGAAAAACTTCTAGAACCTGCTCTTCTTGGATTAATTTGAGGAACTTGGAAATTTGCACCTGCTGGTTGCACATTTGGAGTATTCATAGCGTATTGAGGGTCCCAATCAGGCCCCAACCAAACATGTCTTAAATTTTTTAAATTAATTAAAATTAATTGACTTTGCGATATAGTACCTAGTTTTGCAATATTTGTTTCTTCAGTTTTAGGGTAAGCTAATTGAAGATCTATTGTTCTATTAGGGTCTGGCGGTGAGTAATTTGGAAATGCAGTTCCAGGCCCATACCATAATCCTACTGGCGAGTCGTGCGGATTACCACCTAACCTTGATGTAGAAGGGTGATCAATCCAACCAAAACCATTGTGGTATTGACCACCTGGTGTTAACAGTATACTACCGAGTGGGAAACCATGAATATTTCCTTGGTAATTCCACATTAGCTGGTAGTTATTTGTACTACCTCCTTGGTTAGAGCCTAATCCAGCAGGAAACACTTGGTCAGGAAAAGCATTGGTACTACCTCTTCTTGTGTTTATTAAGTTGTTACCATTTCTCAAGCCATAATTTTGCCCACTTTGAACAATTGGAGCTAACTTGTATTGAGGCACAAAACGATCAGCTGGACCACTGTTAAAACCAGTCGATGGATCCCAACCACTAAAACCTGGTCCTTGAGGCGGGAAGTGTGCGCCAATACTGTTGTCAACATTATAATACATTTTACCTACTAAAGTACCTGAAATACTATTTTGTCCGAATTTATTGTAACCATAACCGCAAGTTTCAACCTGCCTATAACTTTCGTCTGCATCCGCCGTTGTAGGTGTTGGTATAGTGCCGGGGGTGTGAGAATTCCAGTTTATATAAAGATCTTTGCTGTAGCCGGTCCAACCTTGACTTCGATGTCCAGCGGCCCTTGCATTTCTTGCGCTAGGACTATTACCAAAATGTCCATTATTGTTTCCAGGAGATAAGTCATTAACAATAAATATAGAGTGACAATTAGGATTATCTATATGGTTTATATTAACCTCATCGTAACCAAGGTCAACAAGTTCTACGGTTTTACAGTTAGTCCAGTTTGTTAAATCTAAAACTTCTCCTGAGCCTCCAATTGAGCAAGATTTTAAAGATAAAAAATCAAAGTTTGGCGCGTGTTGAAATAAAGTGTCTAACATATCTAACTGGTGGTACGGGCTTGAAGTATCATTTTCAGAGTGAATAAAACTAGTTATATACTGGTTATGTATAACAAGTCTTTTAAACGCTGGGTTTAATGCAAAGTCTTGAATACCAGAAAGATCAGTTATGTCCTGACCAACAGGAGACATCATGGTTTTGTGAGGAGGATTAGTTAATGTTGGAAATCCAAATCTTTTTAAATAAAAACCATCATTATGCCCACCACTAGCAGCCCAATACCTATCGTCAAAAGGACCCCATGCATTTGCAAAACCTTGCGTACAGCTTAATCCATCGTAAACATACGAGCCTGTATTATCTTCCCAAGCCATGTGTGATAAGTATTCAGTTACTGTACAAGTTCCCGTTAATCCATTACCATAATTAACAATATTGTTTAAATTGTTTGCAAAAGTAGAAGGTATACCACAACTTGGAGTTCCAGGTTGAGCTAAAGGACTTATTGTATCGTCAAAATTACCAGCATGCCCATAGTATAGGCCAGCCATTTGAGTATTTAAACCACCTTCGTTCCAAGATTCAACAGCTTTTTCAAAAGCATTGTCATTAATAATAGTTTCTTTTATAGGATTTCCATTCCAAGGTGCAACGTTAGGGGTATCAATAGGATTACAACCAAAAACAACACAACTACCATCATCAACCGTAGCATCAATAGGATTTGTGTAAAAAGTACTTGGGTTTGGATGGTTATATGTTGTAACTCCATTTACAGATGTTGGATCGGTACAACCAGCGTAAATACAAGAACCATCTTCGTGAGTGTAAAACGACTCGTAGTTTATTGCTTGAGAATCTGTACAACCGTGGTATTCGCAACTACAATCCATGTGGGTTGCGTTAGAATTATAATTATCTGCGATAATATCACCACCTAAATTAGTGTTAAGTTCTGCACCAGTAAGATCTATATAACTCCAAGTAGAATCGTAAGAATCATAACCATTGCACGTAGCTCCAAGACAAGCTGTTGATGGCCATATCGAATTATTACTATTGTTTACTTGACCAGTAGTCATTCTACCACTATCCATGCACCCATAAATAGCTGTAGTACAACTCCCATCATCACAAGTTGCTAATGGATCGTAATTCGGAGCACAATCATCAGTGCAACCAGCAACCGTATTTGAACCACAAGCTGGGCAAGCACCACTTGTGCAGGCAGCGTTTTGAGCATCTATGGGTGTTGCGTGACAACCAGCGGGTGTGTTAGGTGGAGCAGTAGGATCGTAAAAATCGTGACACACAACCTCCGCGCCGGTACCACCTGCTACCGTAGTACAACCACCATTAACAGTGTCACAATCCCAAGATTGGGGATATGTACAACACCCATTATTTGTTATTGTTATTGAAGTTCCTAAAGGCAAAACATAACCACTACAAGTTGTATTAAAATTGTACGCTAAAGGATCGTTACAACCTTCGTAATCACAAGATCCTGGTGTTGTCGCGTAGTATGTGTTACCATTGTATACTGTAGAGAAAAATGACGGTGAGTTTTGATCCATACAACCAGTGTATAAACACTCGTTAGGATCGCCTGGATCAGAGTGTGTGTTAAATACAACAACTCCATTAACAGGTCCATAAACACCTCCAGTATCTATATTAAAATTATCTGCGGCTGAATCTCTACAACCAACTAGTGGTGGTTGTAAGCCAGTAGCAAAGCCAACACCTTGTATGTTAAACGCACTAGAATCTAAATCTCCCGCTGTTATTGTCATAATTTCTTACCCTTTATATAATTAAACCATTTACCTTCTTTTTCTATAAACTCTTGCACATCACCATCTTGCTTGTTTGTTTTTATGTCTGAAACAAGCCAACCATCTCGCCCGGTTAAATTGTAAAAGCCTCTATTTGAATTTGACTGAACTACTGGGTGTGCAGTTTCTTGAACAACACTCGCTTCTGTACCCTCGTAATTTAAAGTATTAAAAGACTTTACAACATCTGGTGAAGCGTTAAATAAAAACGTTACAGATGAAACTCCAGGTTGACCGTAAAAAGAATTTCTATCAACAACTGATGAATGGTGCTTGTATAAATAACCATGTTTATACGTGTAATACTCACCAGAAAGACTTACACCTTGCTCTGGTTCAAAGCTTTTAAAACTTTCCCAACCTCTATTTTTTTCAGAATAACTAACAGTTGATTGTTCATCTCCATAACTAACTTGAAGTAAAGAGCACTGATCTTTGTTTATAGACAAATTATACAAGTTTTTCTTATCATCATAACTACCTATTATTCTGTATTCATTGTTATTTTTTAAAACATCGATAAAATAGTCTTTCATACCATAATCTGATATAGGTGTTAAACCATCTTTAGATAATCTAAGTACTGTTCCATTTTTAGCGTCTGTAAAATAAGCCCTATAACTTTCTTTAGCAAAAGACTCTGGGTTTGTTGAGATTCCAAAATCACCACTAAAAGGCATTGTTTGCCCAAGAACATTGTTTGTTGCTATTAACTGAGGATTACCATCAGCATTAAATATTGCGTCTTTGTTTGCTGCTATTCTTATAACTCTGTCTTCACAAAAAGATATTAAATCTGTTTGTCTTGAAAACAATTTCTGTATACTTCCGTAAGTAGGATTTAAATCTTTAGTTATTTTTTCTGCTTGTATAAATTGATTTAAATCATTTACACCACTATTACTATTATATATACCGGAATATATTAAACCACTACTTCTTCTTTCTTCTTCGTATGGCTCATCAATAGTTGTAGAAACCTTAACACCTTTGCTTAGTTTCTTTTCGTTAAAAATATCTCTTATTCTATCAGACTCAACACCGTTACCATATGAAAATGTATTGTACCAGGATATACCTATTTTATTAGCAGCCACGTTAGAACTACTAACTTGATAAGCGGTTTCTGTCCAAGGCATACTATTTGTTACATAGCTAGTTTGATTACCTATTTCTAAACTTGGAGTAACAGATGCAAATTCTGGAACTGTAACAGGGTTTGTCCAAGCACCCCTAAGAGTTGTAAATGAATTGTCTGGTCTAACAAATCTTAATATTAAAGTTTGTTGATCAGTAACGTCTAGTCTACCCATACCTAAAATATCTAAAGGCTGGTTAAACTTAATCATTAACTCACCATAGTTATTTATTTCCCAACCAGTAACAAATGTTATACTTGTTGCGCTAACAACGTAAGGATGCGACTTACACGTAACAACACTACCTAAAGGAACCCACTGCTCAGCTGTTTCAATAGTTAATTTTGTTGGATAAGAATCTGATGCTTGGTAAAATATATTTAAATCAATATTTTCTTTTGGTTCTGTTTCAAATATAACTGGGTTGCTACTTGATATTATATCAGCTTCTTCATCTTTTCTTTGTTCTATAAACTGTATTGTTTGCGGCGTAGATACTTGTGTTGCTGAGTTTGCTTTGTCTGGGTCTGTTACAGGATCTCCATTTATTAAAGTACCATTAGGACCAAGTATATCTTTATCAATAGGAATTACATACGTTAACCTTCTATTGTTTGCAGAAGAAAATCTATTCCACACTTCTTGGTATTTCTCATTTGAATTACCCGGTGCTGGTGTAGGTTTACCATCTGCAACCCATTGGTCAAATCTATATTTTACTTCACCCCACTCAGTATGGTTATATCTTCTAATTTTTTGTATACTAACATTATCTGATATAGTGTATATTGTAGAGTTTTGATCACCTAAAAATCTAAATTTACTGCCAGGTATTAAATTTTTTGTGACAGAGTTTTGGTCTGCATGAGTAGGGTTTTGACTACTACCAACTTCCCATATAAAAGCTTCGTTAAAATCAGCATAGTTTATTTCTTCTCCACTAGGACCTGCAAAAGCACTACCATTTACACCAGAGTTAGGTTGTATTTGACCAAAAGATAATTCTATATAATCTTGACCCGCGTCGTTAAATATACCCCTACCGTAGTTAAAATTACCGTCTGTAGCGTTCACGTTGTTTGGATTATGTATGTTAGGGTGGTTACCACTTGGGTGAACTCCGGCATAAAAAACTTCATCTACAAACCAACCACTTGATGGCTGCCCACTAATAAATGGAGGGCCTATTAAATCAAAAACATCGTCCCAATCATTCGAGCTATCTGTAGATGTTTCAGCGCTAACCATGTTTGTACCCGCGCTATGTATTACAGATCCAGATTGATTTAAATGAGGATTAAAACCGTTGTTTGATTGGTAGTACTCCCAAGTAGTACCGTTAGGAGTTAACTGTAATGTTGTTGTGCCATCTTGAATACCAAATTTTCCTTGATCAGAAAGATAGAAAAAATTAAAAGAAGTTATTACCCCGTAAAAAGTTTCAGATTCCACGTTAGTATTTAAATACTGGTCTGAAATTCCATCGCCTTCTATTTTAACAAAAAACTTTCCAAAAAACTCTGGCTTAATATCAATAATTTCTTTGTAAAAAGATAATTGTAACTCACTATCGTATGTAGCAGCTGTAACATCACTATACATCCAGTCTTCACTACTATGTATAATTTTATCTAAAGTTATTGTATACTCGTCATTCTCAAGCGTAACGTTTATGATGTTGTATTTTCTTGAGTATTGTCCCCCAACTTTAAAATCAAATACATTAACACTAGCGTCTTGCAAGTTTACAGCTGTTTCTTCGCTTAATCTAGTAGCTTCAATTTTAAAAGTTCTAGACAAAGGAGACAACAAAGCGTCTAAATTAGTATTACCAACACCTGTTGTAAATATATGTTTTATTGGAATTGGTATAGATAGATCTCCAACTGCTTTTATAACCAGTTTTTGTTTTGTTTTTATATAATCTGGAACTTCATTTTCTATTGAAACCACTTTATATCTAGCCTTATCTTCTACTAAAGTGTCTGAATCAGCTGGTTTTTTAAGTATTAAAAATGTATCTTCTTGTATTTTATTTCTTTCAGAAGAAGGAAACGACAACCATAAGTTACCATCTTCAGCTCTATAAACCCTATCCATAACAACATTATAATATTCATTTGAAGTTTCTTTCACATAAACTCTAAAATCTGTTGCCCAGCTAGGTGGAAAAGAAACTATTTTAGAAGTTAACAACGTGTAGTCATCTGCATATTGTTTTGTTACATCTACAGTTGCTTCTGAATTACTAAACACAGGTGTTTCCCTACCGTATTCGTCTAGATATGTAAATCCTAGTTGGTATTTTCTATTTGATTTTAATGATGGATTTCCTAGTAAATTCTCTAAAGGTTCTGCTTGTAAAAAAGGAAAATCTAACTCTGGATTGTTTATCGCTTGCTCGTCAAAATAAGCGTCATTATATAAAACCCTGTTTGTTGTTATTGTAGTAGTAGTAACACCACCTCTAGTATTGGTGTTGAGAATTAAGAGAGGACTCCACCTGTCATCTAGTGATGTTTCTAAAACTGGTTTTTCATATAGGTTTTCTGGAGAGTTATTTCTTAACGTGTAATTTTGTAAATAATTACCATAAACAAGTCTATTACCAGTTATTTCTTGAGCCAATGCTTTTCTTGGAACGTTATCCCAAGATCTAAACGATTGGTTTTCTGGTACAGCCGCATATATAATATCGGATTTTATTTCGTATTGATCAGATTGCCAATGATTGTACATTTGAGTACCAATAGAAACGTGTGCGTAATCATTGTACCTTAACTTATCAACTACATATACATTTGGAGAGTTAGAATCGACATATAAAATATCAACTTGAATAACATCATCTGGCATATCACTAGCTATAATGTTTCTTAAAGTTAATCTTATAAGTTGGTTTTGCATAGCCTTGTTGTAGGCTTTTTTAGAATCATAATTAAATTTACCAGGCTCAAAAACAATGTTTGAAAAAGGTGAAAATGTAGAATACTCACCGTCTTGGTATCTCCATCTATAACCAAATCTTGCCATGTTTTTTTCAAACAAACTTTTTTCATCTAAAACTCTTTGCACATTAAAGTCTTCTCTAACCGTGTTTGTAGGGTCAATTACAGTGTTAGATGATATGCTTAAAATTTCTAACTTGTATGTATTTGGGCCATGTGATATTGTAAGTGGACTCTGTGGGAAAGGTTGAGGAAAAACTTCTACTGTATTACTTATGTTTTCTAGTACTTTACATCTAACAGAAAAATTTTCAGGCAATTGTAATAAGCTAGATTGTTCTAAAAATCTTATTTCTTCTCCTACAATAAAATTATTTCCGCCTTGAAAGTTATCAAATCGTATTTTTACTACATCACCAGGATCGCTTAATAAAAACAAGTTTGTAGGTAATCCGTTAACAATTTCTTGTTGGTTAGTAAAATTGTAAGATGCTGTAGCTAATAAAGCATATTCAACTTTTTCTTCTACTAAAGGTTTGTTTTTAGGGTATTTTTTTATTACGGATATATTTTCTTCTTTTACTAATATATCTTCTTTAATACCAATACCTCTTTCCTCTACTATAAGTCTAGTGCTTCTTCTTCCATTAGGATCAGTACCTAATGCACTTCTTGGAACGTGTAATTTTTTAGGTTCAGAATCATTGTCTGTCCATAATAAAAAATCATAAAGTGTGTTTATACCAGTAACTATGCTGTCACAGTTAAAGTTTAAAAGTCTTTTCTTTGTAAAAACTATGTAGTTATAATCAGCAATAGAAGAGTCTATAAGTTTATTTCCATTAGCAAAATTAAGACCGTCGTGTTCTTCTTGTAAATTCTTGTCAAATATAACACAAGTACGGCCATTTAAATCTCTATCTACACTTATAACAGTTCTAACTATTGGTGTAGTTTCTTGTGAGAATTGACCAACAGGTTGAGAAAAGTTTGTTACGTTACTGTGAGCACTACCATTAAAAAAATACGCGGTCATACCAACACTAACTTGCTCAAGATAAGCTCCTGGCATAAAATCTAAAGTGTAAAAATGCTTGTTACTAGTTCCATCAAAAACAGTTGAACTAGGTGTGTTTAAATTTAAACCATTTGCATTGTTACCACTAGGATAAAAAGATGTTTTTAATAAAAAATTATCTACAAAAACTGGATTTATTATTTCAGAAACAGAATTGTATTGGTATATTTTGTCTCGCCACCAAGTGTTAGCTACAGCGTCTAACAAACAACTTCTACAACTCCAATCTAAAACACCTGAATCTTCATTGCCTTCTGTGTTGTAAACAACTTTACCAGACATAGGAGATGCAACAAACCAATATATAAGATCTTTTGACTCGTCTGCAATAGTTCCAACGCATCTACTACCATGATCAAGACCAGAGCCCGACCCAGAAAGTCTTTGAAGATTACCTCTAACATTTTCAATAACACCAACATTAGAACCGTCAGAATTAGAAACTTGTATATTCAATGCATTTCTATATTCGTTATTAGGCACTAATCTTTCGTCAAGGTCTTTGTTCATCTTCCCCGCCGTGAAAGTGTTTTTAATCTGTGGCATATACTAGTGTTTTATTTGCTTAGATTTACCTCTAAGTATTTGAGTTAATTCTTCTAATTTTAAATTTGACAGTCTTAGTTTTGCTGTTCTAACAGAAGCAAAGCGATCTCTTTTAAATCTTTGTACTATATACTCTTGAACGTTAGCTCTTGTAGAAAGTATTGCGTATGCTATACACTTGTACATCGCCTCTTCAGCAAACTTATGAACTTTCATTTCACTGTCAGTGCCAAGCGTATCGCTTATATATTCTATGATTACAGTTTTTCCAGAAATATTAGAGCTAAAATTAATTATTCCAGCCATGCAGTCAATGTAATAAGACCCGTTTGTTTGTGCGTGTTGCGGATCTAAACCGTATCTTTGACCTCTATTTAAATCATACATATCTGTGTCGTAATCGTAATTTTCTACAGTTTTTTCTACAGTTTTTGCTGATTTGTATTTTGTTTTTGTATCTGATGTTTTATTTAAATTTGCAAATATAAGCTCTTCGTTGTCAAAACGAACTTGTGACGCAGTTATAGTTGGAGCGTATGTATTTGCACCAACTTGACCGCCTAACAACCACTGCTCATACTCTGGTGTTGACAACGTTACATTATAAGGAAACGCATTGCTACCAGCTATACTGTTTATAGCGTGGATAGTAGCTCCATTTGGTATTCCAGGCCCAATAACACTCATACCAACAGATATATCGTGGCTTTCACGTAGCTGAATAAACATACCATGACTAACTCTTTCATTTGAATTGTTTTGAAAAAGTGTTGGCCCGTACTTTAAGTTTCCAGTACCGCTTGTGTCAAAGGCAACTCTTATTTCTTTTTTATACTGCTCTAAAGGATTGTCTGATTTTATTAAACCATCACCATCAAAAGCAGATGATTTACCAGATTTTGTAATACCATACTCTTGAAAAGGATCTGCAGGTGTTGCTTGATAAGTGTTGTTTTCAAACTTTAAACTACCATCTGTATTTTGTTGAAAAGCTTTTGGATTTGAAGTTTTAGACATTGGGTACAAAGGTCTATAAACACCAGCGCTGTCTACCCAAGAAACCTTGACATAGTTAACATAGTCTTGCGGTAGAGGTAAACTTAAAGTGTTTGGAACTTCAAGCTCCATAGATTTGCAAGATTTAAAAGTATCAAAACTTAATTCTTGCAAAGCACGTTTAGCGTGAAAAGAAACGTCTGTTTTTTTTATTTTAGGAATTAACTTGTCTTCACCAACATAAGCAATTATAAATTGATTTATTATATTTTCTAAAGACGTAAACTGATAACTACCATATGATTCGTCTCCGCTATTCTGAACACCATCTGGACCTTCATAATATTGTCTTGCTGATTGATTTAGTAATCCCATTTATTATATTTTTTCTTGTTGAGTATTTTTTTGATCTTCTTGAGTTGCAGAAGCGTAAAGACCACTATCTTTTAGCATTATACCTGATAATAATAATATTTTATTAACAAGCTCTTTCTCTTCTGAAGCGTGCAATTCAAAGTTTACAGATGATGTTGCGTTGTATAGTGCTTTACCATCAATAACAACATAACCCCAATTAACTTTGTTTGGCTTGTGTATTTGAGTTGCTGTAATACCTGAGTTTATACTTTGTGGATAAACCTCTATAACTTGTTGCGATGCTGAATTCTTTTTTCTAATGTAAACTGGTTGAGTTGGTGATGGTGTTGACAAAGGGCTTAGTTGTATTCTATAAAGCTCTTCATGTTCTATTTCTTCAACTGGATATTTTGATTGATACATTACAGTACCAAGTCTATAAAAGTCATCAACACCGGTAGATGCCGGTAAAATAAACTCACTACCAGCACCGTTTGCTAAATTTTTAACTTGTTTAAAGACACTTATTTTTTCATCAAGTAAATTTGTTATATTAGAAAACTCTGTGTTGTTATCAGGCATTCTATCAAACTGACTTAATTCATAAAAATATTGCTCAAATATATCTATCTGAGCTTGGTTAGCAAATAAGTTAAACTCTTGAGGTGTTATATAACCTCTTTGTTCTTTGTTCGCAGCTGCTAATACTCTTTGATATATAGTGTCTATACTTATCATATTTATTATTTTTTATACGGAAAAGCTTTGTTTAAAGCTTCTTTTCTTTTATTACACCCACAACCTTTTTTACCAAACACACCGTTCCTGTCTAAGTATTGTGTAAATGATTTTATACCAGTCGCTGTTGTAAATTTTTCTACTGTATCTCCTAGTCCTTGTGATTTCATATTTAATTTTTTAGTAGTTGCAGTCGCTCCGTAGAGCGACCGCTTCTACAGTTTGATTATTTTAATTGTTTTTCTATATTTGCATAGATTTCCATACCTTCATCAGTTTTAAACCAAGCAGCTAAAGCTGAGTATGGATGCTCGTCAAAAGGAATATTCATTAACTTTCTATCGTTTGATCCCCATAAAAAGTTTCTTTGATCTGAGCTTAATTTAATGATACCAAGCTCTGTAGCTTTAATACCAAAATTTCTAAGTTGAACATTATCATCAGTAGCTAATTCTAAGAACAACACTGGATTGTTTCTAGCAAAGAGTAACAAATCTCTTTTAAGCTCCTTAGAACTCATCTTAGACACTTCAGAGCCTTTCTCAACACGTAGTATAGCTTCAGCCATATCTATTTCCATATCTCTAGCCGCTAATATTGCGTCAGCCTCTAGCTCTAGTATTTCAATTTGATTTGCAGCTTCCTCAACAGGCTTGTGTTCAGTGTAAATATTTCCTCTATGTGGGTGGTATAAAGATAATAATTTTTGTAAAACTGTTTTTTCTTTTTCTACAAACAAAGTACCGTTTCTAAAAATAACGTGAGCTAGTCTTTGATCGCCTTTCATTTCGTCAACAAAAGGTGTTCTTTGGTTTTCACAAAACTTTAACTCTCTTTCGTAACCTTTTTCTTCATCAAACCAATATATGTTAGAACTTTTTAACATATAAGATATAGGTTTTTTGTTGCTTTTTAAATTGTAAACTCTATCTTTTATTTCCCATTTAGGTTTTGTAGGTTTTTGTGTTTTAACTACTGGAGTTTCAACAACAGGTACCTCTACCTCTTGTGTTTTTTGTTTTTTTGCCATAATATAATATATAATAAAATTAATAAAA
>Ga0208793_1000902_pt1 | contig 18397 bp, 23 predicted proteins | sample 17_taG_FD_184092 | JGI IMG/M metagenome (GOLD analysis project Ga0208793, IMG submission 184092) | Marine viral communities from the Subarctic Pacific Ocean - 17_ETSP_OMZ_AT15314 metaG (SPAdes) (version 2) | ecosystem: Environmental > Aquatic > Marine > Oceanic | place: Pacific Ocean | collected...
TTCTATAAACTTAGGGAATTTTTTGTATTTCACTGACATTTGTTATCCTTTTTTCGATTATCTATACTTACAGTATACATCGATTCGTGGATTTGTCAAGTTTTTATTTGTCAAAAAAGGTCTTATTTTGTACCCAAAGGTCAATATCACCATCAATCATCAACAATTCTACGGCAGGTACTTCTTCAAATAAAACTAATGTTGATTTTCTTAGATAATATGGTGTATTAAGATACTTGTCAAGTGTAAGTATTTGGTTACCTGTGCCCATTGCTACTTTTCTGTGCTTATGCATTGTAGAAGAATTCAACTTCAGTTCTATATTATATGTTTTGAAATGTTTTTTGAGAATATCTCTGCCAAGGGGTGATACTCTAAATCCTGTATCAGGCTGGGCACTGATAAAGATATCAGTAATAGTGATTTCTTTTCTGCCTGCTGTTTTTCCAGTTGTGTGTTTGTTAATATAACTTATTAACTCTTTCTTGTCCACAGTTACAACTCTAGTTTGTCACCCTTTGTAAGAACATACACTTCAAAATCATCACATCTAAACAACTTGTTTAATCTTTGTGCTAGATTGATTGCGTGTCCAGGATTACTGAATGACACTTTTTTATATTTTGGACCAGGAAAATTAACCAATGAATTGAGACTGCGTAGATTTATCGCTAATCCTTTGTAGAAAACTGAATATACTGCGGTTGCCTTGAGTACTTGCTCACTGCGATATGTTTGATTATCTGTATGCTCCAAGATTATCGTAGGTTTAGGTCTAGCCATAAGAGTATCCTTATTATTGGTTATACTCTTATTTATCTAAATCTAACAAAAACATCGTATATAATAGTCATTACAATAGACTATTCTATTGTGTATTTTCCATCTCCAAAATATCCATACCAGCCGCCAGACTTTAAACAATATATCTTATTCCATTGATTATCAGCAGGAGATTTATATATCAACTCTGCTATTTCCTTTGCATATTTAGATATATTATCATCAACATCAAGTTGTGAAGGATTTACACCCAAAACTTGACAAGTATCACTAACCTGGGACATCATTGCACTTTGTTGAACTAGTCTTGCACTAGAATATTTGAAATCGATAGGGTAGTCTATCTTGTCAACTGCTGGCAGATGTTCTTTTTTATTTTTCATACTAGTGTTACCATACGTACTTGTTACATAACAAACTTTAACTGGTAATTTTAATCTATTCATTTCAGAGAGCAAAGAATAAAAGAAGAATATATTAGGAGAAATCGTTAAAAAAACTGACTTGAATGTGGGTAGAGTAGTCAGTTCTCTACTGGCTCTGGCAGTATGTTCACCTAAATTAACGTTGATAACAATATTCAAAGGACTATCTTCAGGAGAAATAATACTGCTCACATATTGAGGAATATGTTCTTTTATAAATTTCTGTGGCATTGTATAATCAACATTATGTCTACCAAACACAATCGGATTATGTAAGTTTTTTATGATTTCTTTACTAAAAGGGGTCGATGCCCCAAACATCCAAGTTTTCATCTCTAATTAATCTTCCCACATAGGTTGACTGTACCACATACCACCTTTCAAACAGTATATTCTGTTCCATTGTTCATCATCAACAGGTTTGTTTACCATCTCTGATATTTTCAGTGCATAATTGGTCATAACATCACCATCTTCAAGTTCTGCTGGATTTACACCAACAACTCTACAAGTTTCACTAATATTAGAATTCATAGCACTTTGTTGAATCAACCTTGCACTAGAATATTTAAAAACATGGTCTTTTTCTATTTTATGATTATTTACATAGATGTTAGGTCTCATCTTTTCCTCACCAAGATACCACCTGGTATTAGCAAACGTACTTGTTACATAACAAACTCTGACTGGTATCTTAAGTGTATTCATTTCATCAAGCAATCTAAAAAAGAAGAATATATTAGTAGTAATAGTCATAAAATACTTCTTATATCCAGGTAGTGTTTGTATACTATCTGTTGGTAACATGTTGTTGTTATTTAAATTAACATTGATAACCATATTCACAGGAGTATTATCAACTACATGTTCTTTTATAAATTTATCTGGGTCATTATAATCTACATTATGTCTGCCAAAGCAAACTGGATTATCTAAATTTTTTATAATCTCTTTGCTGAAGTCTGATGTAGTACCAAACATCCATGTTTTTGTATCAGCCATTTTTACTACCTCTTTCTAAATCCCGCTTCTTCTAATGATTTTGGCACAGTAAAGTATTCTTTTGCATTGTCAGGATTTAATATACTATGAATATCAAATCCATTATCAAAGTAATCTTTTATATATCCTGCAAGTTCTCTATTCTGTGGGATAGTCATATGACATTCTCTGATTATTTCTACTTCCTCATAATTATCCCACCATTCACCAGGTGGATGTGCCCCTAATTCGCCTATATGTACCAGTTCATAGATATCTAATAATAATATATTTTTATGTGAACGAAGAACATCATTTTTCATTGCTTGAGCCATAGAATCCCAAGAATCAGGATATATTGCTGTTATATATTCTTGGTATTTTAGAACTTTTTGTTCTCTTAAACTAAGTCTTGTTGTCGGTCTATTGTAGGGAGAATAATTCTTAAATGAATTGACACTAATTGAATCATCAGCATTACGACCATTCCATAATAGTTCTGTATTAGTTTTCTTATCTATGAAGTGCAGTCTACGTGGTTCAGTAGAAACGAATATAACTTTTGAATATTTACTTAAATCTTTCTCACAAAGTAATTCATAACTATAAGGAATTGATGAACCTGATATGGCGAAGTTTTCAATTTCTTCATTATATAGTTCAGAAAGAAACGTGGGCCATCCTGTAGTTACATGCTCGTGTGCATAACTATCACCGAATATACCAATCATTTCTCAAATGTCCCACCATCGAATACTTTAGTTTCTACAGAATCTATTTGTTTGAGTTCTAGTAATAGTAACGCAATATCATTTTGGATATCAAGTGCTTCGTTCATTGGCAATGTTATCTTGTTGTCACCTCTTAGGTTTGCTCGTTTAATCGTTGCTAATAGATTTTTTAGACTTTTATAATTCATCTCGTTTAATCGCTAATTTTGTTTCGTTTTGCATTTCAGATTTAGTTTTAAACGGTCCTATAAAACTGTAAGTATTTAGTGTATTTAGTTTCCCACCGTAAAACCATCTCCAGTCAGTTGGAAATCTTACTCCGTAATACCCAGCAACATATCTTACTTTACTTGTTTTACTTTTAGTATAAGTTGGAATTTGTTTCCCTTTTAACTCTATTGTTTCTATGTTATATGGCATATGTTTAGAAGGATATTCATCTATAATTCCTAATGAAGTCTTCAATGCTTTTCTTTCAGATAAAGGATTTGATTCAACTACCGAACTTTCTTTTGCTTCTAGTATCCTCTCACCAAAACGAGAGGTAAGTTCAGTCAAAGATATATGTTCGTTGGTAATAGAACCACCATCTATATTTTTTATATTCAATTCAAAATCATCAGACGAACAGAAACGTATTGTTCCTATTTTAACTCCTGAATTCTCTACAATCCAAAACTTATCTTTAACTATTTGTTTCGTATATATCATAACTCGGTCACACAAGAAATATTATTTAGATTCCAGTAGTCTTTAAAATATGCGACACACTCTTCCTTATTACTAGTCATTGATATACCATGTTCTGCTAATAAATCAATATTGCCTTGTTGCCATTTCTTAATCGCATCAGATGTTAAGTCAACTCCTGTTATATCATTGATAATACGAATAGGAGATTCATCTGTGCCGAATACCAATTCGACTGGTGATATTGCATCATGGGTTAGAGAAAAGTGATTATAGGACTGAACATTCTCAAATGAATTTTCTACAAAAGACTTCCAGTTAAGTTTTTTGTAATCTTCTGTATTAATAACTTCACGTTGCCACTGATATATCAATTCTGGAGTTTTAGAAAGTATATTGTTTTTGACCCATTCTACCGCATCGATAGACATAAATTTCCCTAAGTCATTTATAAAATTAATTGGCTCTAATTGAACCCAACGTTTCAACATCATTAATGAATAAGTTATGTGGGAATCAGACCAAGGATAAATGTTAATTACTTTTGCATTAGTAAATGAACTCCAGTCTATGTTACGGTGACTGCGTAATATATAGTTTTTGGTAAAATGAGAATCATTAACTAATTTATCCCTTTCATCTTCTGTGCTGAACTTCATCTTATGGGACATATCCTTATCACGGTGAATAAGATTTACTTTTAGATTATGTTTCATCATCTCTTCCGAATGAAACAGTGCGTTAGTTTCTCTGCCCTTATATCCTCTGTAGAGGCTGATATCATCAAAAGCAAGGTCTAACACAGGAGTTATGTACATATTAGCAAAACTATCGATTGCACAACCAGAAATATCAGTTTTAGGAGATGTAAATTCTGCATCTATCTTCGCACTTAGGAAGTCACCCACTTTTTCACCACCACAGCCACCTGCGTAGTCTATAATATACAAATTGCTCCAATCTGTACCGTTTAACGTGATTTCAGTATCTTCCATGTTTCTTTCCAATTCTTTACATTGTGACATTCAGTATATGCATATGGACCATATTCAATTACTTGAGCAATGCCATAATCATTACCGCCAGGTTGTATATTGTCACCAAAGAATATCAAACTATCTTGGAATGTAAAATCTTTTAATATTTGTGCTTTATCTTTGCCTATCTCAATAATGTCTAATCCTGTTTCGCCTGCAACTTGTGACACTAGACCTAATTTCTTAGTAAACTTCTTGTTAAATTCATCTGAGATAGTTTGTCTTTCACTAGTTAGTTTATCAAACTTCACATATTTCTTTCGTTGTACTCTGTTAGCATTTCTGCCAACAACACTAAAGTTTAATAGTCCTGGTCTTGATTCAAAATGATTGCCTGTAGCAATATCAAAATCACTACTAATAGATTTCTTTAATAAGAAGGCATACGCATCACGTGGTAGTTCCAGATTTTTAGTATTCATTACGCATACACCATTTTTATATTTGGTATTGCCAGAAGAATTGTATACACATTCTACCTTTTCAAATACTTCTTCACCTATTTGTTCTATTGTTTTACTTTGGTCACTTCCTGTAACTAAGTAAACATTATTCCACTTGACGAATTCTAAGAACCATAGTCTAAAGTCTTCGTTTATTCTATCTCTACTTGGAGTTAGAGTGCCGTCTACGTCAAATATAAAATGCATTAGGACGGATACGGATTATTAAGTATTTTAGCAAGTTCGTCAGGTGACTTAGCAAGATTTTGTAAATCGTGTATGCCACAGAACTTTAAGAAGTTCATACCAACACCACTGTTAGTCTTAGGAATACTATTCTCTGCAATAGTTTCAATAAACTTTACTTTAAGGTCGTGTGGTTGAGCAGTTAAGTCTACTAGTTTCACGTTGCGTTCATAATCATCACGTACTGTATGCTCTACACCATTATGGTCAGTCCAACGTTGTAACATAAAGTTATTCCAGTTAAAACCACCAGCATCTTTGTCTGCGAATGCTTCTAACATACCAATTTTGTTCTTGGTACCTTTCTTACGACAACCAGGATATGCTGAAAAGATATTATCTGATGTATCGCCACGAACACATTTCTCAAACAATGCCCACTTAGGGTCTACTTTCTCTTTGATTTCACCAGTCTTCTTCTCTTTGATAGGGGTCATATTCTTATCATCTTTAAAGAAACCATCTTTAGTAATGATACGATTTTGTACACCATCATACATAGTTACATTGTCGGTGATAAGTTGAAAGTAATCACTATCGCTTGATACGATAATGTGATTATCATTTGGATGTGCCGCAATAAACAAAGCAATCATATCATCTGCTTCTGCTTCGGAATTCTGTAACATAGTTACGTTAGTTTTTGCGTCTAAGAACTCTACCATGTCTGCGTAGGCATCGAACATGATTTGGTCTTCTTCTTGCTCTCTAACACTCTTGGCCATTTGAGCAACTTTCCTATTCTTCTTATACGGTTCATAGAAGTCTTTACGCCAACTACGACCTTCTAAACAGAACACGGCATGGTCTGCGTTGAATTTGTTATAACATAGTTTTACACTACTAAGCATAATATGATATGCCATACCAATTTTCATATCAATATTAGCACCACGCATTGCTACGTGCTTTGCTCTATGATACATATTAAACGAATCTACTAAGATGTATGTACTCATGCATTCCTCACTACTGTATTAAAGTTACTACTATTATAACACGAAAACGTTGTTTGGTCAAGTTTTAATAATATTCTGAAGTATCCTTATCAGTTTTGACTTTACTAATGATTAGACCATCTTTGCTATCAGACATTACACTTTTTCTGACACCTTCTTCATCTTCTAAATCATTCAGTACAATATTCTTACACAAGTCACTAAACCAATTATCTACGATTTGGTCTGGTTCTAGCCCATCATAACCAGATTTTGCTAGATATTCTACAAAGTGGTCATTGAAATCTAATTCAAAGAAACCTTGTCCTGGTGTATTTTCGTCTAGTTCCATTCCAACAACTCGGACATATTCTTCGCCATTGTGCGTTGCCATGTTCTTATCGTGTTCGTGTTGGTCTATATGACCATACTTGAAGTTAATCTTTTCAAGTGCGATTGCTTGTTCTTTTTCATCTGTAATTCGCCTAGCAACTGCTCTTTCTTTTTCTTCTGGCGTACCAAACCAAGTAGTTGGATTAAGTGTTTTACTCATAAGTTCTCCTTTTCATATTCAGTGAAGTCGTAATCTTTATCTCTCCAGACTTCGTTATCTCCTTCATCTAAAATTTTAATCCATTCAATGTTAAAGTCGCCTAGTCCAACTGGTGTTTCATTTTCTGGTTCATGGTCAACTGCGTTCTCACCCAAATCGTCCATTAAATCATCTAAACTTTCAGCAGTGTTTCCTTCACGTACAAAGAATTTCTTTTCAGCATCATAGTAATCAACTTCCCAAATAACTGTGAAGTTTGCCATTATCCTTCTTCCTCTAACATTTTTTCCCATGCTATAGTCATACTGTTAAACATTAAATCATAATGAAATTTTGCTCTATCTTCTTCATTTAAATCGCCACCATAGTCGGCCTCTAATACATCTGTTAATGTTTCTGCAAACTGTGGAATATCATCTTCATCTTCGATTGACTCAATATACTCACCATAAAAGTTTTCTACTGTTTCGTAATCGTTTCCTAGTTCAATCGCAAAATGTTTAATTAGTGTATCTTCTTCTACCATCCTGTTTTCTCCCACGGAACATCTTTATCACCAAAATGTCCGTATACACAATTCTCGCTATAACCATAGAACTTGAATAAATCAAATCTATCAATAATACCTTTAGGTGTTAGGTCGATATTCTCTTCAATATACTTTTGAATAGTTCTATTGTGTCCATTACTATCTATATAGATACTCGTTGGTTCTTTTACACCGATAGCATATGACAATTGAATTTGACACCAATCTGCCATATCGTCTGCTACAACATTCTTTGCTAACCACCGTGCCATATAGGCGGCACTTCGGTCGACTTTTGTGGGGTCTTTTCCACTAAAAGCACCACCACCATGGGGAGCATAGCCACCATAAGTATCAACGATAATCTTACGCCCGGTAAGTCCTGTGTCACCATCAGGACCACCAATGACAAACATGCCTGTAGGATTAATATGCCATGTAGTGTTTTCATCAATCAAATCTCCCATTACATTATTAACTGCCTCACCAACTACACTTTTAAGAAGTTGTTCAGAACCCTCGGTATGCTGTGTACTTACAACAATCTGGTCAGCACGTTTTACTTTACCACCTTCATATTGTAAACTTACTTGTGATTTCGCATCTGGTAATAGAAATTTATAAGCAGTATTTCGTTTCTCTTTGAGGTCTTTAAGTATCTCGTGTGCGTAATATATAGGTGCTGGTAGCATTGCTTCGTTGTCGTTACTCGCATAGCCAAACATAATGCCTTGGTCACCTGCACCAAAGTCATCAGTTCCCAATCCAATGTTACTCGACTGTGAATGTATCTCATTGTAGATATTTAAATTATCCCAGTGAAAACCTTCTTGTTCATAGCCAATTTCTTTAACTTTATCTCGTATGATATCTTTTACATTATCTACGTTAAAGTTCTTTACTTCACCCGCTACCGTTACGTGGTTAGTGGTTACAAGTGTTTCGATAGCAACACGAGTAGTTTCATCACCATTCTTTAGTCCTGCATCAACTAACGCATCACTAATCTGGTCAGAAACTTTATCTGGGTGTCCATCGCTTACACTTTCGCTTGTAAAAATATAGTTATTCATTTAAATCCTTAATAAAAGTTAATAGTTATCTACTATTATACAAAATAATAGACCAAAAGTCAAGTGGTTTATGCTTACTGTTCTTGCAATATTGAGTACACATTGTACCCAGAATCCCTTAACTTAGCACCACCGCCTAGAAATTCGAGTTCCATTATACTTAGTATACTTACGATATCTGCTTCAAATCCAACGGCTAACTTAATTACGGCTTCAAGTGTCCCGCCTGTTGCGATAACATCGTCTATAACTAGTACTTTGTCACCTGGCTCTAACGCATCAACCTGTAAATGTAATTCATCAGTTCCGTATTCTAGTTCATATTGTGTAAAGATAGTTTTTCCTGGTAGTTTACCTTTCTTTCTAGCCATAGAAAAGGGTATACCAGTTGCTGAACTTAATGCACCTGCCATAGGAAAACCACGAGCATCTAGTCCAATGATTTTGTTAAACTTAATATTGTTTGTTTCAATATAGTCTGAAAACAAAGTCATTACATGTTGAAGACCTTGTGGCGCATTAAATATACTAGCCATATCCTGATAGAGTACTCCAGGCCTAGGATGGTCTGGAATAACTCTAATCAAGTTTTGAATAGTCTGTGGTGTTGGTTTTATGATAGTCACGAATTTTCTGCTAACTCTTCTTCTAGTTTTACAATCTCTTCTTTTAGATGCAGTTTTCGTAACTTGAGTTTAGAAACAACTTGGTCGTTTGTACGCATTTTATATGCAGTAACAATTCCGTCGTCTAAATCTCTGTGTTGTTTTTTTAGATGTATGAGCCTTGTGCGTATTTTATTATCTTGGTCTGGTCTCACGGGTGTAGTCATTTACTTCTCCTATATTATAGACCTCTCATCCATATATTTATACTTTTAATTACCTGCTTTTGCTGGTAAAATATACTCGTATAAACCTAAGCCACTGTCAACTGCAATCATCATAGCACCTTGGTCTGAAATCTTCATATTCATAGTGCTTGTGTCACTTAGTCTAAGAATTGTTAACACAGTTGATAACGGGAATGACCAACCTGTCTTTAATTCGCCTTCGACATTTGATGCAAATGGAAGTTCTACTTTGTCTGTTGAACTGTCACCAATGTAAAATACTAAATCACCTTTAACAGTTCGAGCAGTAAGTAATGGGTCAAACGCACCAAGAATACCTGCAAAGTATTGTAAGTCTTTGATTGCTTTTTGTGTAGGCATGATTTCTACATTCCAAGCCGCACCACGAAAACTTGCAGTTTTGATTTGTGCGTCTACTAATTCACTTACGATTACTCGATATGAACTGTCAAAACCACCTGGCATAGAGAAGTTCAGTTCAGTAGTGACATCTTCGCCATTACGTGTTTCTGTTCCTACTTTAACATCTGCTACGATAGAATTACCTTCTTTGTCTTCACCAGAATAACTAAGAAGTCCATTAAGAACACCTAGTCTTCCTAGACCGAACTTTCCTTCGAATTCAGGAACTGGCGTGTGTAATTTACCACGCAACACAACAGTACGGTCTTCGTCCATTGCATCGATTGTAGTTCCCTCTGTATCTGTTGTCACTTTAGCCGCTTGAATGATTCCAAGTGAGTGAGTGTGTTTTACAATATCTTTTAAAATGTCACGCATTTTTACTTCTCCTGATTAATTTAATTAATTATAACATATTTCTGGTTCACTTGTCAACCTATAAATCGAATAGATTATCAAATGTTTCTGATGCATTTGCATCACTCATATCCCAATTTAGTACTCCAATTAGGTTATCTAACTTCTTATCAACAATCGTCTGCTCCATTAAATCGTGGTCGAACGGCAAATCCTGAAACCATTGCGGTATCTTTGTAGCATCAATTGGATATGCTACACTCTTTAACTTGAATGTGTTAGGTTTTAGTTTACAAATGATACACTTCATACCATCTACAATCTCTACCGCATACTTGTCTTGGTTGAGTTCACGTAACATATTCCAGTTCAATGCGGCTGATACATGGCCAGGAAGATGTACTTTATCTTTCTTAGATTTGTCTCCACCATTATTCAAATCTCTTGCCATTGCCTTCTTAGCGGCATTCACTCTGTTCTTGTATGAAGTCAAGTTATTCACACGAGATTGAGAACCTTTTTCCCAACCTGGTTTTGTTCTAAATTCTTTCTTAAACTCTTTAACCATATCAATAACATCTTCTCGTGTGCCGTCAGTTAGTATCTTCAATAACACTTCACTTAGGAAGTTTTGCATATATCCAGGAGTATCAGAACGTTTAAGGTCAAGACCCATCGCTTTAATCTTTCCTGGTTTGCCATCTACATCACGGCGTTCGCCATCATCATCATAGATAAGCATCGCATATCGTTTCTTCTTAATAAAGATACCTTGTGTGGCACAGTTCTCACGACCAGCAACGATAATCTCACCTTCTTTTCTAGGAACATTAAAGAATGTTTTCATAAAGTCTGGGAAACTTTCGTTGACTTGATTAGCCACTTCGTCATACAACTCTAAGACCTTGTCTTTAGTCCACTCTATAGAACCATCATCAATCTCTTGCTGGTATACAGGATACATTGAATAGTAAATGGAGTCTGTGTCACCATATATAACTGCTGGACCTTTATAGTCGTAATGACCTGCGATAACTTCATTTGTCTTCGCACCCATATGTCGAGTAATACAACGACCGGTGAGTGTTGTACTCTGACCAATACGCTTATCATAGAAACGACAACCTTGGTTCAGTAACGCACCGTATAGAGAGTTCAAGTTAATCTTTTTAACTAACTGTCGTTTATCCCAGTGAGCAATTGCAACTGCATCTCCGTCTTTAATCGCTTCTTTTTTCTTCTGTTGCATCACTTGTCGTTCTGCATACCAACGTTCTAAGAGACTTGGAATAATACCTTGAATATCTTGTTTAAATATAGTGCCATTGGCAGTGATAGTCCAGTTTAGTCCACTATTGAATATTAAATCATATGCTTCTGCGCCAGATACTGTTTGTGCTGTTTTCATGTCTTCGTATGGACTATCTTCTAAAACTAAAGTAACTCTACTTGCTTTGTCTTTCTCATTTAATACACGAAATTCTTCTGAACTAAACGTTTCATCCCATGCTTGAGATGAACCATATGTCTTAGCACCAGTTTTTCTACCTTCTTTAATTCGGTCACCAATCATCTTGTCAGTCAAGTCTGGTCTAAGTTGACCGGCAATAGTTTCTGGTGACATATTCATCGCACGAATAACTGATGGATAAAGAGAGTTGATATCAATACCTGCTACCCACTTCTGTAAACCTTTCTTAGGAACTGCCACAAAAGCACCAGCGGCCTTCTGCATTTCTAAGTCGTGTAATTCTTCATCAGTGAAGTCAACATCATCGTCTGACCATTCACGTCTCTTTCTGTCGGGAACAACCATACCTCGTCTGTGTGCTTCGTTGATAATTGCTTGTTCAGTAACAGCAACCGCACCCATTGTTGTTTTGATGTTCACTGTGTTATCGTGTGCAATTTCGTTTGCTAGTTCGATAAATCTTAGTTTCTTATCAATCTTATCAAGTAACGCAACGTCTTGTCTGTTATATGCCACAAACTTATAGAAGTCATTGTTGTATAATTGGTCTAATGTGCCGTCATATGCTACTTTCTTTTCACCAACTTCGTGTTCACCAATCGTATCAAGTGCGTATGAATGCATTTCGTGGTAAGTATACTTACGATAGAGTTCTAAGTAGTCTAAGTGAATTCTACCAAACAAGTCAAATGTTTCTTGTTCTTTACCATATTTTACTATCTTGCGTTTCTGAGGATATAAATCCCAAAGACACATCTTGCGTGTATGAGACTTACTTAATACTCTAGTAATTCGATTAACAGTATATGGAATATCATAACCTTCAGAGTTCCAACCAGTTAACACATCAGCATCTTCAATCACATCTAAGAAGTCATTGAGCATGTCTGCTTCACTTAGGTATAGTTCTGTGTTTTCGAATTGTGAACAGATGCGTTGTGCTTCTTCTAAGCCTTCGCCTTCACGCATATCCTTTGGTGGGATTACGAGTGTGACAAGTAAATCTAGCCATTGTAAATGAACCGTGATGGCTGTAATTGGCATGAATGGGTCACTAGGGTCAGCGAAACCACGAGTAGCATCAAAGTCTGTCTCAATATCGAAGAAAGCAGTATTGAGTGTTGGCGAGTCTATACCGTTATAGTTCTCACTCAAACACTTAACTTCAGGCTTCATATCACTTTCGTAAAATGTTTTGCCTACGTTTATCTTTCGTTCTTTATGAAGGTCTTTAAGACGTTTACATTTGATTTGTCGTACTGTGTCACCGTGAATACTTTTATGGTCACCACGTGGGTCTTTCACATAGAAAGTACGCCACGCTGGATAATCATTGTAGACTCGTTTACCTTTACTTCTTTCTACAACTTGAACAATGTCTTTGTCTTTGTTGTAGAAGGCATCTACATAACTCAAAGAGTGCGACCGACTGTTTCTAAGATAGTTTCCATATCTTCAAAGTCTTGGCGAGTTTCAGCAAGTTTTGCCTTGTGTGCCACAGAGATTGCTTTGTTTAGAACCGCTGGTTTAACATCGATTTCTTCAGCAATCGCTCTTACAGTATCACGTAATCCACCTTTGAGGTCTTCACATTCTTGTAGGACTAGGCAACCTTCATTCACTAGTTGGATGAGTTTTGCTTTTTCTTCTTCATTAATTGCGTCAATTGACATATAAATCTCCTATAAGTTGGACAATAAAAAAGAGTGTTTTTACACACTCTTTATATATTAACATAAGTGACTTAATAAGTCAATAGATTTTTGTGTTTATTTGTCTTCTGCCTCTGCTTTTTTTATGGCCTGTTCTACCATATCATTCGCATATTGCTTAGATGCCGCAAGAGGATTACCAAATCCAGATTGAGCGGCTCCATATGAAATTGGATTACCGACTTTCTTTGCTAATGCTTTAACACCACCTACTGCTCTCTGTGCCAGACTCTGTTTTCCTAGAGTAGTTGGAGTGGGTTTATTCTGCTTTGTCATGTTCTTAATCATCTTGCCTTGTGGACTATTTGGATGATGTTTTTTACCAGTTTTATCTTTAATACCACCAACTGCTGTTTGAACTGTTTTGACCGCCCCACCAACTTTTTTGGCTGCACCGGCAACTTGAGCGCCTACTTTAGCAATACTTTCATCTACTTCTTCATTTTCACCTTTAACTGCATTTAATTTTTTGTTATTCTTTTTTGATTTTTTAGATGCGTTTACTGTATTGTTAGCATTTCCAATTGCACTTCCGACCGCATTACCAACTGCACCCGCGGCTTTTGCCGCAACTGCTCTAGTTGCCTGCTTTGCCGCACCGCCAACAACTGCTCTTCCAACTGCACCAGCAACTGCTCCAACAATTGGTAAAATCTCATCAATGCGTTTGCCTTCTTTAATACCTTCACTAAGTTTGCTAAATGCAAAGTTTGACATTTTAAGCATGCCTTCTTTAGTTCTTAGCATATCATCAATTTTTACTTTTGTTTCTGGCTTAACTGCATCGTATACTGCCGAAACTGCTGATGCTGTATATAAATCAACTTTCATCTTGCCATCGTCAAATTTGACTTGCATGTTTTGTTTGTCTGCTACAATCTTTTTAATCGTATCAATTGCTTTATTGCTACTCTTTGGTTTCATGTCCATAACTTTCAGAAATTCATCTCTAGCCGCAATTGCTTCTTCGTCTTCATTAACTGATTCATTACAACCGCAATCACATTCTGGACCACAATCACAATCTGAACCGTGACCACAGCCACAATCTTCATAAAATTCTTCATCAGTTTCACCGGCTGCCATTTCTTTACAATCTGAACATCTACCATGTCCATCATTGTAGTCCATCATAGGAGCACCACAGCAATTACTTACCATACCTTCTGAATCTGTGTATTCGTCACCTGGTGAATATGATTCTTTCATACGAGCATCTAATTGAACATCGTCATAACCTTGTGCTTTATATTTGTCATATAGTCTGACTGCTTCGTCATATGATAACCACTTGTCATTAACTTCAGTACCACCAACCCAAACAGTATATTCCATTTGAGAACCTTTTACTGTTTTGTCATATTCTTCTTTAGACATATCACCATGATAGTCATCATAAGATTCTGCTTTAGAAAGTATCATATCTTTCCATTCATATCTTGGGTCACCTGCTTTAAAACGTTTCCATGCTTCAGTATTATTATCTTTGTCTGCTTGTGTTACTTCCATTTTACGTGGTTCAGGATAATTACCTTCTGCCAAATGTGCATCAATACCTGCTGTTGATTTCATTCCCCAATGTTTAGCCGCATTCTTTGCCGCATCATAAGATGATACTGCATGAGTTTCATGTTTGCCTTTTTTGGCATGAACGCAAATGTAAGGACGTTCTTTTTGTTCTGTAAGTTGTGTCAGTTTCATAAGCCTTCTACCTTTTAATCATTGGTGTTTTAACTGGATGGTTATAAGATAAGTTGCCTACTTCGGCACTATATCCCATCTTAGTTTTCTTTTTTTTCTTAGATTTTTTAGATGCATATATGCTCTGTTTTGGGTCACCACCACCTAAAGGTGCCGCCACTGTGGCTATACCACCAGCACTTGTCATTTCACCTAATATCTCATGTATTTTCATAATAGTATTTATCTAAATTGTTTCAAAACGAGTCCATCAAAATGCGGAAATTCAGACTTGTACGAGATTCCTCTTCTATTTTCTAGCATTTTAAACTCTTCCGAAGCAAGATTCTTCATCTCTGAACTGACTCTCGCATTTAAAATTTGATTTCTGAGTGATTTTAACATGGTAATATACTCATCTTTTTGATAAAGATTCGTCATTTCATTCTCCATGTACTCTATCTGCTCTGTCACAGCATCAGCATGACTGCTATTTAACATTGATATAGATAAGTGACGTGGTTCTTCTATATAGTTGATTAGAAACCACACCTTTCTCTTATAGTCGTGTTCTACTAACTTATTGTTTATATAGACAAGATAGTCTTTGAAATACGGCAGAGATAAGGCATTATGGGCACAACCAAATCCTATAACTAAATTCTTCAATCTTGCTGACTCTGTTAAGAACATATCTAAGTTATTGTCCCACGTTTCAAAGTTTAGTCCCCACCTAATTAGTTCTGCTCTCTTGTTAATTGCTTCTCCAGATAACTGCATAATGTATATTATATTAGGAGTACGTTCAATCAATTCAATAAATTTCGTAAATTTCTTTTTAGGAAAAGCCATTCCAGTTGTGATTGTAACTGTTAGTTCTTGCTCTGGCTTTACATGGAATTTTGAAAGATATTCTAGGAATATATACATATGTTCAGTAAAGAAAGGTTCGCCACCTAGTAGACTTAAATTAATAGTAGAAGTGTCTGCTAATGTAGTATTGAAATACTCAGTCAGCAACTCCATTACTTTATGAAATATCTCATCTTCAGTATCAGGATGTCGTTGTTTTAATTCTTTTTGCCACCTTGAACTAAGTTGTGGTCCACAGTATACACAGGCTAGATTACACTTGTTTGTCAGTTCAAGTTCAATAAAGGTAGCAGGCGTATCATAATCAAATTCAACAGAATGATTAGTATATAATGTTCTATGACTTTCTCCAGACCTATCTTCTGATTCCCAACATATGTGGCAATCTGGACATCTGATGCCAGTTGCTAATTCTTTTTTTCTCTTTTGAAGGATTGGATGATTGAAAAGGAAATCTAGACCATTCGTGTTTAGAGTTTCTAAGTCGAATGTAGTTTCTTTTATTTGTTGAGCAGTTAAGTCTGTCTTACAACACCAACTAACTGTTTTCTTGGGTAATGATATGATAATATCATTCCAAGTTTTATAACACATTGTGTCTTTGTTATACACTTGAATGCCTTTATCGTAGATTTTTCTTTGGAACTCCGTCTTTGTCAACTGCATTGCCAAACTTGGCCGTTTGTTTCTTAATCTCATCAGGACCTACATCAATAGTAGTGTTAATACCTGGTACGATTTTGCCTACACCACCTGTTTCTTTGACTACATTTAATTTTTTGTCCCCTTTCAAAAGTTTGATTTCTTTTTGTAAGATATCAACTGCTTTTTTTAATTTCTCAATATTATGACCTTGTGTCAAATCGGCAACATCACTATCTTTTTCATTATTTTCAACATCTGCTAATAGAGCCGAAAGAATATTATCTGCTTGAGGATATTTTGCTCTCAACATCATTAATGCTCTTTCAGTTCTAGGGTCAAAGCCTTTTAATAAATCATCTGTCTTTTCTTTTTTTTCTTTAACTGACTCTTTACGACCTAGAGTTGCAATGCCTAAGTCCAGTAAATCTTTTCTAGTTACATTTCCTTTATACTTATTGTATGTCTTTATAAGTTCTTTCCATTGTTTCTCAGTTGGTCTAGCCATCCAACCTTTTTTAACCATGTCTTTGACATCTGTAAGAGTAAATTCTTTTAATTCAAGTTCTTCTATTTCACTTCTACCAATTACATCCAGAATAGATTCTTTATTAATACCACGAGATTTTGGTCCACCTCTTTTACGAGTTGCTTGTAGTTCTGCTTTTGTATCAACAACTGCTTTCATCATTATCTGCATAACATCTCTGTCTAACAGACTTTGAATTTGCTCAAAGTCGCCACGTTCTGCCATCTTAGTAAGTTCTTTAAGTTTGCCAACTACACTATCTTCTATTTGATTAAGCATAAGTCTGCCATATCCTTGAATTAATACTTCAGGATTATTAGGGTCTTCTTTATTCCACTTCCAAATTTGAGAATCTTCTTTAATATCTTCTCTCATTGCTTTGTAGTTATCTTTGAAATATTTCTGTGCTTCATCTTCATCGTAAGATTTAAATGCTGAGTCACCGTACTTATCTAACACATCATAAACCATTTTGTTTCTGTTATCTCTATCTCTATACATTGATACATATGGTTTTTGTGTTGCTTCCTCACTAAACTCGTCACTAAAAATTCTTTTAAGTAATGAAGGTTTCTTAATTGGTTTTGGTAGAAATGATGCTGATGATGTTCTTGACCTAATTGTTGGTCTATGACGTAATCCCGACTTACCACCCATACTGTATAATCCTCTACCCTCTACTGGAAATTCTTTATTAGATGTTTTGAAATCTGGTTTACGCATTACAGTCTTTACTATTAAATCAAGTTCTTCGTTTTCTTTATCCCATCTTAATGCAAATGGCATATTAATATCAGTTACTAAATCTTTCATTACTGCTTCTTGGTCCGGACCCATCTGTGCGATTGGTTGACCCCAACGTTTGTATTCTTGTTTGAATAAACGAGTTAATTCACTTGCTGTGATTTGTTTGCCATTACGTTCATCATTAACTCTGTCTAAGAAATGACGAGTGAATTCAACATCAATACCTACTTTGCCAAATATTCTATCAGCAAATGTTTCTAACGCTTCTAGGTCAGATGATGTAATTTGTTTGTCTAATTCGTCTAATTTCATTATAGTTCGCCTTGGTCATACTGTTGAAGTTCTGGTGGTATTCCCATACCCTTTATCGTATTGTTATCTGCAAACGCAGTAAATATTGCTTTCTGGTCTTCATTAGATAAATTCTTTTTAATTACTTTAACTAATGTTTCGTAACTATCTAAATCATCACCATTATCTAGACCTAGATTCTTAGCAATTTCATCTGCTGTCTTCCATGGTCCATCAATAATTTTATTGTTATTTTTCTTTGTATATCCTTGTCCACTTTTCTTAGGAATAGGTCTACGTAAAACTCTTACTAGTCCATCTCTCGGACTAAACATAAATCTTTTTGATTGAAGTGGTCTGCCATCTTCAATCTTTTCTTCACTATCTTCGATATTTATATTTCCAGCAATA
>Ga0208793_1000905_pt1 | contig 18354 bp, 18 predicted proteins | sample 17_taG_FD_184092 | JGI IMG/M metagenome (GOLD analysis project Ga0208793, IMG submission 184092) | Marine viral communities from the Subarctic Pacific Ocean - 17_ETSP_OMZ_AT15314 metaG (SPAdes) (version 2) | ecosystem: Environmental > Aquatic > Marine > Oceanic | place: Pacific Ocean | collected...
GTGTCGCACAGAAGTTTGGCGTTACTGTAGAGTTCTCACCAACGGGACAAATTGTAAAGCATCACTATCCTTACTACGACAAGGATACTAATAAGCCGACAGGGACGAAGGTTAGACAAGTAGAGACCAAGGGATTCTACGCAACGGGGAACTTTGATAACGTAGGCTTGTTCGGTCAGCAAGCATTCAGGGAAGGCGGTAAGTACATTACCATCACGGAGGGAGAAGCAGACGCACTGGCAGTCAGTGAGATGTTCGACGGCAAGTGGCCTGTAGTGTCCATCAGGTCAGGTGCAGCAGGGGCCAGTAAGGACATCAAGGCCAACTTGGAATGGCTTGAGACGTTCGACAATGTTGTTGTGTGTTTTGACAACGACAAGGCAGGACAGGAGGCAGCACAGTCAGTACTAGGATTGTTCACCCCCAACAAGGCTAAGAACGTAGTACTACCCTTGAAGGACGCAGGGGATATGCTCAAGGCCAAGAAGGTACAGGACTTCACACGGGCATGGTGGGACGCTAAAGCCTACAGACCGGACGGTATTGTCTCAGGGTTGGACACATGGAAGATGCTTAAAGAGCAGAAGAAAGTAACCTCCATACCTTATCCGTGGGCTTGTCTTAATGAGTTCACCTATGGATTCAGACGGCAAGAGCTAGTTACATTCACTTCAGGCTCTGGCATGGGTAAGTCTCAGATAATGAGAGAGCTACAGCATTACCTATTGATGAACACAGAGGATACGATAGGCATCCTAGCGTTAGAGGAAAACATCCCTAAGACCACTGTAGGTATTATGTCTGTTGAAGCTAACAAGTTACTACATAAACCAGATGTAGCAGAGACTGTAACAGAGGAGGAAGAATATGGTTACTGGAAACGTACTTTCGGTTTAGACCGCATTCATCTTTTAGACCACTTTGGTAGTGCACAGGAAGACCATCTAATGTCCCGCATACGTTACATGGCTAAGGGCTTAGACTGTAAGTGGATTATCCTAGACCACTTGAGTATCGTGGTATCTAGTCAGGAGAACGGCGACGAGCGTAAAGCCATTGACCGTATTATGACTAACTTACGTTCTATAGTTCAAGAGACTGGCGTTGGTATGTTCTTAATCTCGCATCTTAAGCGTTCGGCAGGCACAGCACACGAGGACGGCGGTAAGATTAGTCTAGCAGACTTACGTGGTAGCCAGAGCATTGCACAGTTGAGTGACATGGTTATCGGTTTAGAACGTAATCAGCAACACGCGGACGAACAGATTAGAAACACTACGTGCGTTAGGGTAATGAAGAATCGGTTTGTAGGCTTAACGGGCGCGGCTTGCTACCTGTATTATGATTCAGAGTCAGGCCGTATGATTGAGACAGCGTGTCCTTCCGAGGACAATGTGGAGTTTTAGATATAGTATGACGCATAATTACTTACGTAAGAGGCAGTAGGATATATCATTATGAAGCAGATAGTCTTTGACATTGAAGCTAATGGGCTTAACCCTGATAAGGTTTGGTGCATTATAGCCTACGAGAGGGAGGCTCAGGAGTACACAACTTGGTCAGGAGATGACCTACATTGTTTCAAGGACTGGATTAAGGAGCAAGGTGAGTTAGAGGTCATTGGTCACAACATCATCGGGTATGACATTCCAGTGTTGGAACAACTACTCGACGTAGACTTTAGCAAGTGTAAAGTTACTGACACATTAGTTATGTCCAGACTGGCAGAGCCATCACGTCAAGGCGGTCATTCATTGGAGAACTGGGGTCAGCTACTAAACCAACCGAAAGGAGAACACAGTGATTGGGACAATTTTTCTCAGGATATGGTGGAGTATTGCCGCCAAGACGTTAGAGTTAATGAACTTGTTTACCAGAGATTACTTCGTGACCTTAATCTCTTTGGAGCTGAAAGCCTTATGCTTGAGGGTCAAGTACAAGGGATTATTAGCAAGCAAATTAAAAGCGGCTGGCTGGTAGACCAAGAGAAAGCATTTGTACTCTTGGCGGAGTTGAAGGAAAAGAAGATGGACTTGGAGGACAGGGTACATGAGAAGTTTAAACCCTTGCCTACATTTATTAAGGAAGTAACCCCGAAGGTCAAGAAGGACGGCAGCTATTCCGTAGTCGGCCTGAAGTTCTTGGGGGAGCAATGGGAAACAGCAGTAGCACCATTTAGCAGACTGGACTATCCAGAGTTTAACTTAGGCTCACGACAACAGATAGGTCGTTACCTTAAACACTTCGGATGGAAACCAGAGACCTTTACAGAGAAAGGACAGCCAATCGTTGATGAGAGCGTTCTTAACAAGGTGAAGGGTATACCGGAAGCGGAGCTTATTGGTGAGTACCTTATGGTACAAAAGCGTATCGCGCAGATACAGAGTTGGTTGGACGCAGTTAAGGAAGACGGAAGAGTCCACGGTTACGTCAACGCTAACGGTGCGGTAACAGGACGCATGACACACTCAAGCCCCAACGTGGCTCAAGTACCGGCAGGTAACGCACCCTACGGTAAACAGTGCAGAGAGGTTTGGACAGTGCCTACAGGCTACAAGTTGGTAGGTATGGACGCAAGCGGATTGGAGTTACGTATGCTTGCACACTATATGAACGATGAGGCATACACAAATGAAATACTCACGGGAGATATTCACACGGCAAACCAGTTGGCTGCTGGCCTTGAAACTAGAAATCAAGCAAAGACTTTTATCTACGCTTTCCTTTACGGCGCAGGAGATTCAAAAATCGGAAGCATCGTCGGAGGAACTGCAAGGGATGGTAAACGACTTAAGGAAAAGTTCCTACGAAATACGCCAGCTCTTAGAACACTACGAGAACGAGTTGGAGTGGCTTCAGGAAGAGGTTATGTTCTTGGCTTGGATGGACGAAGGGTCGCTGTACGGTCAGAACACGCGGCATTAAACACTCTCTTACAGAGCGCAGGTGCAATCGTTATGAAGAAAGCACTGTGCCTACTGGATGAGTACGCCACGATGTACGGCATTGATTACAAGTTTATAGGAAACATACACGATGAAATCCAGACGGAGGTATCAGAAAAGGACGCAGACTGGTTTGGCAAGTTGGCAGCATCATGTGTTGAAGCAGCAGGACTCCACTTCAAACTCAACTGCCCTCTCGCCGGAGACTATCAAATCGGAACCGACTGGAGCCAGACACACTAAACAAGGTGACAAGAATGAACTATAACAGACAACTTGAAGATAAGACTAGATTGACAATTAATGGTAAGCGTTACCGGGTAGGCAATCCGAACCACCCACACTACGAACTGTACAAGAAGCATGGCATTGATGCAGTACTTGAGGTCATGGGTTTGGTTGAGGTCAAACAGCAGGATACATTCCCTTGGGGCAGTATATTCTTTCTCGCAGCCCTCGCAGGTTTGATTGTCTTCACCACGATGGGGAGCTAACATGAAGCCTAACAAAGCGGATAGGAAGAAGTTTGATTTAGACTTGGCATACGGTGAGGTACGGGAAGACAAGATAGCCGATATGTTACAGAACAAAAAGATAGAGGTTAAGTCCGAGAAGGATATGTGGCAGAAGACTGGTAACATTTGCATTGAGTACCAGTCATGGGGCAAGCCTTCGGGCATAGCGGCAACTGAGTCTGATTACTGGTTCCATAACCTGTGCATAGGGGACGATGAGTACTGTACCTTGGTGTTTGATACAAAGGTATTGAAGAAGATAGTAAACGGTTTGGATACGTTCAGGACAGTATCAGGCGGCGACAACAACGCAAGCCGGATGTTCTTGGTAAACTTACAGAAGCTATTCTCAACGGATGTAATCAAAGCATTCAAGGAATTGGAAAATGAAAACGACTAAGACGCTAGTTAAAGACATCTACAAGATGATGGAGACAAAGGACGCTGACCCATCAGTAGACGTTGAGGCGGAGATTGAGAAGTTCGGTGAGGCAGTAAAGGAGTTAATGCGTACTGAGTTTGGCAGAGAGAAACGAGAGGATAAGCGTACACTCAGATTGTCGAACATTGGACGCACAGACCGTTACCTTTGGAATGTAGTAGCAGGAACAGAGAAGGAGAAGCTAGAGCCACACACTTACGTTAAGTTCATGTACGGACATCTAATTGAAGAGATGCTGTTATTCTTAACACGTATGGCAGGACACACAGTCACAGACGAGCAGAAGCGTTGTGAGGTTGAAGGCATCCAAGGCTCAATGGACTGTAAGATTGATGGTGTGGTTACGGACGTTAAGTCCGCCAGTAGTTTTGCATTCAAGAAGTTTAAGGAAGGCAAGCTGCTACAGGATGACCCATTCGGCTACGTAGACCAGATTAAAGCCTACGCCCACTCTGAAGGCGAGACTCAAATTGGTTGGTTAGCGATGGACAAGACGAACGGACACCTCACGTTCCTGAAGTACGACCTCGAAGACCCCAAGGTCAAGGCAGTGTTGGACTTCGATGGTACGATAGTTGACCGGGTAAAGCACTTGAAGGAGATGGTAAACAAGCCGGAACCAACAGGCTACTGCAATCCCCCGGAGCCAGAGGGTAAGTCAGGTAACATGAAGTTAGCAATGGGTTGCTCTTACTGTCAGTACAAGAAGCATTGTTATCCCGAGCTTAGGTTGTTCAACTACTCATACGCACCGAAGTACTTGTGTAAGGTAGTCAAAGAGCCAAACGTACAGGAGCTGAAAATCAAATGAGTAAGCAAACCAAGAAAAAGAAAAAGTTTAGGTCAGGCTTGGAGTCAGCCCTGTACGACCAACTCAATAAAGAGTTTGAATATGAGCCGTACAGACTGCCCTACTCAATACACAAGAAGTACGTACCGGACTTTGTACATGATGGCAAGAAGATACTAATCGAGGCAAAGGGTTATTTCAGGGTAGGCGACACACAAAAGTACACCGCCATCCGAGACTGTATGCCTGAATGGGAGTTAGTGTTTGTATTGTCAGACCCCTACAAGAAGGTACGTAAGGGTGGTAAGATAACTATGGGACAGTGGTGTGAGAAGGAAGGCTTTGCTCACTTCACCGTAAAGACTACGAAGGAATTACTGAAATATGTGAGGGATAAAGATGTCGTTTGATGAATATAAGGAACAGTTCTTACGCGACCACGACGAGATAACTATATTGGAAGTGCTAGAGATAAACGGTGAGGAACTGTTGGAAGCATTTGAAGATAGATTGATTAGATATAGAGAGGATACTTATGAGCATTGATAAGTTAATTCATAAAAACAATGAGTTGTTCGATGAGTTAGAGTTTTGGAAGTCAACAGCTATAGAACAGGGCGCACCTGAAGATGCTTACGAAGACTGTCTTGCTGATGTAGCGCGTATGTTTGAAGAGATAGACCCATACAACACAGGAGAAATACACGGATGAGCATTAATGAAGCAACCCCTGAGATGTGGGACAGCCTTAGAACAAAGTACGCAGCCTTGGTAACCGAAGAACAGGAGGAAGATAAAGTGTTACATAAAATAGACAATGTAAACAATCCTGAACATTACAACACAGGTAACATTGAATGTATCGAAGCTATCGCTGAGTCGATGTCTAACGAACAGTTCAGAGGCTACCTCAAAGGCAACTGCATGAAGTACCTGTGGCGCTATGACTACAAAGGCAAACAGGTAGAGGATTTACAGAAGGCTCAGTGGTACTTGGCTAAGTTGTTAAATGAAGTAGTGTTGGAAAACGAGGGGTATCGGTGATGGCACAAGGGCAGACACACGGCGGTACCGACAAGAAGAAATACGAAAGCAATTACGATGCTATCTTCGGTAAGAAAAATAAAGACAAACAAGATAAGGAGAAAAAGAAGAATGGATAAATATCAACAGTTCATACACAAGTCACGCTACGCACGTTGGATGTCTGAGGAAGGTCGCCGGGAGACTTGGGAAGAGACAGTACAGCGTTACGTAGACTTCTGGAAGAATCGCGGTCAGTTGGATAATAAAACAGCGGAACGTCTATACGAAGGTATCCACAGCCTGAAGGTCATGCCCTCAATGCGCTGCCTTATGACTGCCGGTGAAGCTCTGGACAAGGACAACGTAGCAGGGTTCAACTGTAGCTACCTAGCCATTGACTCACCACGCAGCTTTGATGAGCTTATGTACGTCCTGATGTGCGGTACTGGTGTCGGCTTCAGCGTTGAGCGTAACTTCATTGCAAAGCTACCTGTTGTTGCTGAGTCCTTCCATAAGACTGACACAACGATTGTGGTTGAGGATAGTAAGATTGGCTGGGCATCATCATTCCGTGAGCTTATCGCTATGCTGTACGCAGGTAAGATACCTAAGTGGGACATGAGTAAGGTTCGACCAGCAGGTGCAAGACTCAAGACCTTTGGTGGTCGAGCGTCAGGCGCTGCTCCTTTGGACGAGTTGTTCCACTTCTGTGTCGCTGTGTTCCGTAACGCGGCAGGACGCAAGCTAACCAGCATTGAGTGTCACGATGTCGTGTGTAAGGTAGCTGACATTGTAGTTGTAGGTGGTGTTAGACGTTCAGCCCTGATTAGTTTGTCTAACCTGTCAGACGGTCGTATGGCTAAGGCTAAGTCAGGAGCATGGTGGGAGAACGAAGGACACCGTAGATTGGCTAACAACAGCGTAGCGTACACAGAGAAGCCAGACTTCGAGGCGTTCCTCAATGAGATGCAGACGTTGTATGAGTCTAAGTCAGGTGAGCGTGGTTTGTTTAGTCGTGTAGCAGCACAGAAGATTGCAGCTAGGAACGGTCGTCGTGACCCTGAGCAGGACTTTGGCACTAACCCTTGCTCTGAGATTATCCTACGCAGTAATCAGTTCTGTAACTTGTCCGAGGTGGTTGTACGTGAGGACGACACAGCGGAGACCCTGAAGGAGAAGGTAGAACTAGCGGCCATCATTGGCACCTTACAGGCCACTTTGACGGACTTCCGATACCTACGTAGGGTATGGCAGAGAAACACCGAGGAAGAGGCTCTGCTTGGCTTGAGTATGACTGGTATCATGGACAACACATTAACGTCAGGTCAAGGTGACCCGGTAGAGATGCAGGAAACATTGGAGGGACTACGAGATGTCGCTATCGCAACTAACAAAAAGTGGGCTAAGAAACTTGGCATTAATCAGTCTGCTGCCATTACATGTGTTAAGCCGAGTGGTACTGTGTCTCAGCTTGTTGATAGTGCTAGTGGTATCCATCCTCGCTTCTCTAAGCATTACATTCGACGTGTACGTAGCGACAAAAAAGACCCGCTTGCAGTCTTCATGTCAACAGCAGGATTCCCAGTAGAGGATGATGTGATGTCGGACACCTCGTCTGTGTTTAGCTTCCCTGTCAAGGCACCGGAGACTAGCGTTACGGTTGCTGAGGTTGGAGCCATGCAGCAGCTAGAGTTGTGGAAGGCGTATCAAAACTTCTGGTGTGAGCATAAGCCCAGCATTACTGTGTACTACACGGACAATGAGTTCCTGCAAGTAGCACAGTGGATATGGGAGAACTTTGACTTGTGTTCTGGTATTAGTTTGTTGCCTGTTAGTGACCATACGTATCAGCAAGCTCCTTATGAGGACATTAGTGCTGAACAATATGAAGAACTACTAGCATCAATGCCTAAAGATATTAACTGGAATGACTTGGTGTACTTCGAACAAGAAGACAACACCACCGGCTCACAGGAGTTAGCGTGTACCGGCGGTGCCTGTGAGATAGTTTAAATTAATAGCTATATGCGTACTCTAAGTACCTATATAACAACTTAAGTAAACTTGGGGGTCATTGCGACCCCCTTTTTACGTCTTGAGTTTAGTCTTTATCTAATCTTTCATTGAACCTTTCAGCACCACCACCAAACCAGTTGTAGAAAAGAGTACCGACAACAGGTATTCCTTTCATGGCCTTGGGATAGTCAGGCTCATCTTCAAAGGCTTCCTGTCCTAGTTCAATTGTTGATTCAATCAGCGGAGTAGCAGGTGTTATCAAGTTGTAGGCAGCGCCCGTAAAATCGCCTTGCTTTATGTAACGCTCACTGGTGTACTTGTTCAAACCAAAGACACCCAACAACGCCCACAAAGCTCTATCAGGTATATCTTCAGGACGTACTTCTCTTCCCAGAATCATATCCTTAACAGCCTGTGTTCCTGTATTAGCCGCTGTTACATAACCAGCATACAAAGTAGCATTCTTAATTGCTTGTGCTTTGTTTCCTTTTGCATACTCCTGTACAATGTTTCTTCTAACAATGTCGTACTGCTTAAGAGTAAAAGATTTAAGCATGTATAAGATACGACCATTTGGTGTAGTCAAGTAAAGCTCGGGCATCTCAGATAAAGCAATCGGCTGAATGTCTGCTAGTTCATTGAACATGTGCAGCTTTATATTCTCGGACATGTTACCTGCTTTAAGGTCAGATACTAACGCATCTATCTCATCACCATATACCTTGCCCCACTCCTTCCTAAACGCAGACTCCCCTTTAGGTGTCTTTACCATTCCCTTTGCCTTACGAAGAGAAGCATTCATGTGAGTTTCTTTAGATAGTCTGTCCAATCTTTTAAACCCAACAATACCCATAGCTTTATTTAAAGCACGGGCAGTCAGACGTGCGTCTCCGTGTGTAAGTTCTTGAGCTACGGCATTGTCTAAACCTACATCTATGAGTTTTACATTCTTCTCCCCAAGCATGCTGGCAATGGTATTTCTAAAGCCTTTCAAGAAACCTGTAGTACCTAAGTCACCTAGCTGGGTTATGGCGGATATAGGGTTAGCGATGGTTCCCATATAACCCAAGTCTCTAAGGGCAGAGTTAGCTGTATGCGGTGTTTGCTCCCCACCTATAAACCTAGCTCGTAACAACTCTTCCAGTTCTTCTTGTCTTTCTACTGGTATATTTCCCTCTTCCACTTCTTTTGCAACAAGATTACCCACAGAAGAATCATAGTCTACAATTGAGTCCTTACCTAACTCTACGTCCCTACCGAAGAACTTACGTTTTTCAATATCATTAACAGCGCCTCGAATATACATAGATAAAGACTCTTCGGGCGAAGCGTAATACTTCATTTGCTCAGGGGATACTTGCTCAATTTGTCTTTCTTTTACAAACCGAGGTTTACCTCCGTCTACTTTCATACCGTAACCCCGCAACTGTAAATCCAACACAGCACCACGTTCTTCCCGTGTTAATTTACCTACGGATGTACCTTTACTTTTAGCATAGTCACGGATAGCTTTATCAAAAACACCCTTTTCACTTTTACCTAAGCTCTTTTCTAAACCCTTAAGGTCTTTGACAAGCCGTGGGAAATAGTTGTCCACCTTGGTAAAGGCGTGTCCAGTCTCTAAAAGGTCATCCCCTGTCTTAGAAAGGAGAGGTTCAATTACATTAGAGAAAGACTCTCGTACTTCAGCAGGCATCAGACCTCTAGCTGCTTTAAAGTTTCCGTTGTATAGTTGACGTGCTATTTCGGTTTTCTGACTACTGCTTAGTTTATTAATACCGGCTAAGAAAGGTTCGGTAGTGTTCATTAAGTCTTGAGTCTTCTTGTGTGTGTTAAACTCAAACTTACGTAGTCTACCAAAGACAGGCTGAGATATGTTACGTATACGCGTAGACAACGCACCTGCCAATTTATCCAAAGATTTGCTGTATAAGCGAGACACAGCGCTGTCGTTTGCAAGAGCATTGTCAATAGCTTTAGCCGCTGAATCAGCATTAGCAGGAAACTTTATTTTCCTACCTGTGTTGCTCATAGCAGCTGTAAGTTTAGCGCCGTTAAAACCTTCTTCCGTTAATTGAGTAATTGCTTCTCCGATTGTCTTACCTTCAGCAGTAAGTTCATAGGCTCTTGCTTGCGCTTTATCAACCAGCTTGTTAGCAGACCTGCTGCCTACAACTTGTACTGCTTTACGGGTAACACCTCCCAGACCACCGCCCGCTAGTGTGCTTATCGCTGCTTTTACTGGGTCAACTTCGCCCTTCTCCGCTACATCCTGAAGAACGCTATATCCACCACCAAACATGCCACCTAAAGCGGTAGCTGCTTTTACTGTACCACCCATCGGTATTGCTAATGCCACAGGGTCAGCTAGAGTTTTAGTTATAGCACCCAATGTCGCTGCTTTACTGTCGGCAGACTCTTGGAAAAACTGACCATACTCTTCCTGTAAGTCGCGTTCTCTTTTCCTGAGAATCATCTCTCTACGTTCTTCCGTTGAAGCTTCTAAAAAACCTTCTTCGTTTTTCTCGTCCACAGTTCTTTCAGGGATACCATACTCAGAAGTTAAGCGACCACCTCCTGATTTCATAGGCATGTATGTTTCAAGCAAGTCAGCGGCGTAGGAGAGAGTGTTTCCTGCTTTATCGACAGCATACTTAAACTGAGTCCAAGCATCGTCCTCTCTGCTTCTGTAAAGCTTACCGTCATAAAACCTGTCGCCAGCTACAATACCCTGCTCTTGCAAATAAGGCGACGAGAGGACATCAGCTTCCGTAAGTATTCTACCCTGAGTAACGGCGTCTTCGTCCTTAGAATACTTACGTATAATCTTACCGTCTTTAAATAAGTCACCAGCGAGAACACCGTTTTTTCTAAGGTATTCGGAAGAGTTTATGTCTTCCAATGTAAGAGTACGCTCAGTAGGCTCAACCGGAGCTGTTGCTTGTTCTTCCGTTACAGGGACAGCAGCTTGCTCTCGTCTAGCTTTACGAGTAGTAATGCGTTGTTGTTCAGCCATTGCTTATCCTCTTTCTGATTCAATCGGCGCACCTTGGAACATATCAGCAGAACTAGAAGTCCCCGGTGTAACTGCTGTTTCTTGTTCTTTTCCTGCTGGTGTTGTGGGGGCAACGCCCATCGCTTGCAGAAGAGCAGTCTGCATGGGTAGGTCTGGGTTTTCCCTACGCAGCTCTTCAGCTTTTAAAAATATAGGTCTAAGTTCGTTAGTTTTCTTTTTATTTCTACCGTATACTCTACCTTCTACCGAAACACTTTCCGGCCAATTATTCTTATTCTTGATAGTACCTAGGTAGTTGTCTAAAATAGAATCATAATTTTTTATTTCTTCGCTGCTTAGTGTAGCAGGGGCTCGTGGCTTTTCAGGGGCTTTTTCTGCACGGAATAAAACACTTGATGCAGTACGTAAATCACCGCCCTGTTCAAGGAAATCAACAATTTGATTATTGCCCTGTGTCCGCGCTATACGTAAAAGGGAAGTTCTAATGTTAGTGTCTTGCTGTAGCTCCTTCGCGGCTGCTGTAGTCTTAACAGCACCAGCAAAGTCACCAGTACCTTGTTGTATCTTAGCCAACTTCATTAAGTCTTCTGGGTTATCTGAACGTAAGGAACCCAAGGCAGCGGTGAGCTGTTGTTGACGAGAAGGAGCACCACCGCGAGCGACACGACCTAAGCTACCCTGAAGTCGTTGCGCTTGTTGTTGACCAAACATACCACGGAAACCGGGAGTACCAGCAACAGGCTGTTGTGTTGGGGTAATCTCCGTGAGCATTCTCATTAAATCTTTAGCCATTGTTATTCTCCTTAGTCAAACAAGCCGCCAATAAAACCACCGATTTGTTGTCCGATTTGACCACCGAACACGCCTTCTTCCCCGGACGCAATGGACGGGTCTTTTAAGACACCAGCTACTAACTGCTCTTGTAGTGTAGCCTCTCTACCTAACAAGCTATCAAGCAAGGAACGCTGCTGTTGTAGTCTCAACTGGTTAGCTAAGTCTTCAGCCTGCATACGAGCTTCAATACCACCTAAGCCTAGTTCAGCACCATACTGCGCACCTGTTCTACGTCCAATATCCGCAAAACCAGCAGGAGTAGCAGCGGCACCAAAGAGTCCCAGAGCCTCCTGTTGTGGTCTATAACCAGCACCCAACAAGCCAGTAGCCCCTGCAAGTGCCTGCTGTTGTTCAGCCAATGCTTGTTGTCTAGCACCTAAGCTGGCTCTTGACATAGCTTCCTGTCGTGCTGTCTCCTGTGCCAATAACTCAGGTGAAGCACCACCATAAGCAGCTGAAGATAGACCCAAGCGACCTTGGGACAGCATACGCTCTTCCAATGCTAGACGCTGACGTTCCTCTTCAGGACGCTGTGTAGCTCTAATCTGCTCAAAGATAGCTGCTTGCTGTGCCGCAGGGTCTTGCCCTACCTGCCCAAACAAACCGGCTGCTTGACCCATTAGCTGCTCTTGTAGAGCCTGTTGCTCAGGAGACAAACCAAGAGTTAAACCACCTTCAGGTGTTGCCGATACATCAGCCAAAGTGCCTGTGACTGTGTACGGTCGAAACTGAGTAGCTTCCCCTACTTGTCCAGCAAGACCTGTAAGAGCTTCTTGTTGCTCACGACCCAGTTGTTGAACGTCTTGAATGTTCTCACGTCCTAAATAGTAATCAGCGGCACCTCTAGCTACGTCTGTAAAAGTCTCGCCTAAATCAAATAACCCGTTACTCATTATATTAGTCTCCCTAACAGAGCGTGTATGTCAATTTTTTGAATAGAGAACTGAGCATCGTTAATCTCAGCTTCAAGGCCAATCGTCACTACCTCACCGCTACCACTGGTGTTTACCTTCGGAGTGTTGATAAGAATAGATGAAGTGTATTCACCGGTAGTGTTGTACTCAGCAATGCCGTACTCGGCTAGAGTTCCTGTACCAAAGATAAATGCTTGTTTGGTATAATTCTCTGTGTAGTCATAACCCCAGTTAAGAGTTGTGGGTGTGTTTTGACCACCAATAATAGTTAAGTTAAATTTTTTCAAGAACTTTAGGTTGGACGTATTGCCAAAGTCCAAAGGATTACTAAAGTAACGCATCTCGTACTTCTCAGTCCCATCTAAGTAGCCACTGTACTTTACAATACCGCTGTCCTTACCTATGTAAATAGTACCGTCTTCAAGAACAGCAAACGACAGTGGGTACAGGCTTGACCAAGTAGTAGCACGCTGAGAACCGTCCTCTAGTGGTGTTCTCATATCAAAACAATACGCAGTGTTACTATCAGGAAGTGTCAACACATAGAAAGCATTGTCAGAACTGTACACAGACTTGATAGGATTGGTTTGTAAAGCCACTAACGACATTAAATCAGTACGTACGTTTTTACTAATGTCACGCATAGGCAAGGACTTTTCTTGTATAACTCTTGCAAAGCTACGTACACCTGAATCCGACAAAAAGAGAATATCTTTTCCTGTGTGCTGTACTGAGTCCCGGGCGATACAACCAACGCCCTCTACGGTGTCTGCAAGGGTCATAGAGGCCGGAGACTCTGCCCCGGAGTACACCAGTATAGACTTCTTGCCAAAGATGATTAGAAAGCCATTGTGAGCCGCTAAGGATGTTACTTCGTCAAAGCCTGTAGGCCATACAGTAGTCAAGTTTAAAGAACCTGCGCTACCGCCGTGCCAGTTAGAGCCGTCAAGTAAATCAGACCAGTACACTGTGTAACTGTTATCTGTAATATCCGCTGCCCATAAGCGACCAAAAGCAGCAAGAACTTCATTACCTTCAGGTGCTGCGTGTGCACCGTCAACTACCGCTATAAGTGTTGTACTTCCAGCTACGCTTACTAAAGCTGCGTGGTCTTTCTGAAAGAAGTAAACATCGTTGTTAAAACTAACCATCTCCCAGTTGTCAGCTGTAATAGTATAACCGCCGGGTAGGGTTACTTCGGTTAGTGTAGTAGTTCCTGTAAATATTTTATTGTTACCAGCAGAAAAGACTGTTTTAGTGCCATCTCTTTTAATATACTCAAAGACTGCTTCAATACCACGACTACTTCCTAACACAGAAGAACCGTTGGTACTAACCTCCTCCCAGCCTTCTCTTGCACCGATACGACCCAGCTTGTCAATAACACAGTTGTCTGCGATAGACGCATACGAAGGATTACCACCAATAGGTGAGTCCTGTGTGTTAAGGCCAAAGAATCCCGGCGCTGCTACTGTAATGTTCTGTAATTGTTGAGCCATTATGAATACCAGATAGTTTCTTCGGGGTGTTTGGCTGCATCGTAAGCGATGGCATCAGACAGTGAGACATCAGCCAAACCAAACAATTCAGCAGCACTTGTGCCACCAGTCTCTCCACGCTCTCTAGCGCCTAACGCTGTAGCCATTTGAATTACAGGCAACGAGGGGACTGTGAGCCTGTCAGCATCGTCAGTAAAGTCAGCAGTACGTATTGCAGAGTTAAACGTCAAAGTGTACGCTTTGTCAGGGTTAGGATAAATCTCAACAGTGTCATCACCGTTAGCGTCTACACCTTTAAAGCAGTAGTACTGAGGCTTACCCGTGGGAGCCGGGGTTACTAAGTTCTCGTTGTCCATCCAAGCAGAACCACGGTACTGTACAAAGTTCTTAGAAGTTTCATCGACAACGTTAAAGACCTTCAAGTTAGTACCTGAGCCTGTCAGGGAGTATGTAGTAGTGTCGGCAACAAGAGACACCTGTAGCTCATCGCGCAAAGCAGTCCAGTCGTAAGCGTCCTCTACTGTTCTCTTAGCGTCATTTACAAACTCTCCGATAAGCTTAGAGTAACTGTTCTCAGACACAGTGCTAACTTCCTCTTCACGGAGTCTGCGCAGTACACTGTTTACCAGTTGTAAATATGTCATGTATTAAACCCTTCTTCCTGTTAATAAACCCTGTGGTCTTTGTTGTATTGGTTGTAAAAACTGTCCTAGTATGTTTGTTTGTGATAGCATAGGCGCTGTTGGAGCCTGAGCAACGGGCATTGTAGGTTGCTGTCTTGGTATTTGTATCTGTGGAGCTTCAGTTATTTCAGTTTCAAACTGTAACATATCCTTAAACAAAGTGTCAGTAGTTCTTGTAGCTGCCCTTTGTGCAGGCATAAACGAAGGCATAGTTACTTGCGGTAAGTTAAGATTAACGCTAGGTAAGTCTACGCTAGGTAAGTCTACGCTAGGTAAGTCTACGCTAGGTAAGTCTACGCTAGGTAAGTCTACGTCCGGTATAGCGTCAACTACTGTCTCTACGACATCACCAACGCCTTGTCCTACGTCCTCAACTACATCACCAACAACCTGCGCTACGTCCTCTACAGCCGCTCCTGTGTCCTGAGCTACGTCTTCAATAATATCACCAGCTGACTGTCCTATGTCTTCCAGAACGTCCCCTGTGGCCTGTAGAGCGTCTTCTCCTGCCTGTAATGCCGGGTCTACAACTTCTTCACCTATGTAGTCTAAAACATCGTCTACAGGGTCAACAACACCTTCTTCAACAGCATCACCTATGACTTGTGCTACGTCTTCAATTACATCACCAGTCGTCTGGGCTACGTCTTCCGCAACGTCTCCTATCGTCTGAGCAACTGGGTCTACAATCTCTTCACCCACAAAGTCTAAGACATCATCTACAGGGTCTACAACGTAGTCTTCAATAACGTCCCCTACTTCCTGTGCTACATCTTCGGCAGCTTGTAAAGCAGGGTCTACGAACTCAGAACCAACGTAGTCCAAGGCATCATCTATTGGGTCGATAATAACATCTTCAACTACTTCTGCGACAGGCTCTACCGCTTGTAGGATAGGGTCAACTATTTCGCTGCCTAGTAAGTCAATAATATCATCTGCTGGGTCTATCAGCACGTCCTCGGCAATGTCACCGACTACTTGAGCGACATCTTCTACACCATCAAAGATAGGCTGTAAAGCGTCTCCTACGTTCTCAACTACTTCTACGATAGGGTCTAAAACGGAAGAAAGGTCACCAACGTCTATGTCAGGAACACCCCCGAAACCACCACCTTCAGTTATGTATTCTACTAAACCATCTTCCAAAGCTTCTTGAAAGTCACCACCCTCTATGGCAGTTTCTAAGGCTGCTTTTGTACCCTCAATAAAGTCAGGGTCGTTTGCAAGTGCAGGGGGTATACCGATTGCTTCTAAGTTGTCGCTTATCAAAGTATTGCCTTCAAGAGCTAAAGCAGCTCCTAAAGCATCTTGGTCACCGATTGCGTTAATAAGGCTTGTTGTCTGGTTGTAGGTTAAGTTACCTAGTCCTATCCCTTCTATCGCTTCAACAGCGGACAACGCACCGTCTGTTCCCATTAATAAGTTACTGCTCATTTGCTGACCGGTTGTTCCTCCCAATATAGGATTAACCATATCACCGTCGATAGGCGCAGCAGGCGGAGCAATAATACCCGCTTGTTCCAAACCAGCAAGAGCTAGATTAGCATAATCAGAACCGTGTAATGTCTCACCTGTAGCTAATCTTACAGCAGAATAAAGCCGTTCTGACGCACCACCTGTGTACAAAGCAGCAAAAGTACGCATACCGGGAATTAAAAACTCATCGCGCCATTCATTCCACGCGCTATACTCTATCGGAGGTGAGTCACCGAATATACGAAGATTGTCATAGTATCTTAACTCGTTTAGATTTTCTCGTTTATATTGAGCTTCTGTTTCCGGAACATAATAAGTACTTGAATCAACAACACTCCATGTAGGGCCTCCCATTGGATTGGCATCTGGGCGATAGCTTATTAACGCCATTTCTCCCTTTTCTACGCCAGCGGCAGGAACAGCAGCAGGTGCAGGTGCTTCTACAATAAGAAGGGGATTTGCTTTGCCTTTCTGAGACAAGTTCCACTCATTACGCCACGCCTCCTCGTAATCTTCTTTTTCTATCTCGCCTCTTTTTTGTAGCTCCTGTAAATAAACTACCCTTTGTCCAAAATCTAACTCTTCATACTTTTCTGTAAACGCTGATATATCTTCTTCACGAAGATTATCCATAGCCGCTGTGAAGTTTTCTTTCTTTTCTATAAAATCTTTTCCAAGCAGTTCACGCCCTTCTAACTCATCGCCGCTGTTTTCGTACCAATCTATTGCGATTTCTGGGTCTACTCCTCTACTTATCATTTGATTATAAAGATAAGCAATACTATAGTCTGATAAATCACCACCAGCACGTCTTCCTACGGGAGTCCAACTAGAGCCGGAAGCGCTTTGTGCAAGAGCTTGCTGACTAAAGATTTCTGGGACTGTTTGAAAGGAAATGTCAGCCATCATTTCTTCATCATATTCTATATAAGGCAGGTAACTACTTTCCATCTGCTCTGCATACTGTTCAGGGTCAGACAGCATATCTACTTTTCCAAGGTCACTTCCTGTTATAAATACTCTTGAAAACGCGTCGAAAGGGTCTAATTGTTCACGGTATCCGGTAGCCTGTCCTTGGACTTCTTCAGGCTCACCACGGTATCCTGAACCCGCACCAAACTCTACGGCAAAAAGGTCAGGTTCCGTATCAAAAACACTGTCTAGGCTTACAACTTCTTCAGCCCCAGTATCGTAAACATCCATAGGCTGTCCCATAGCAACAGGACGACCAGTATAAACAGGCTCAGGGGTTTGTGTCGCTTCCCAACGAGCTAAGTCTTGTTTGTAAATACTGCTTGTACGACCACCACGGTAGCGGCTGGGGTCTGGTTTAGGTAGTGCCATTCTTTACCCCTTTAGTTTTCTCTACGGTACGTAACGCACCCAATCCTAACATACCCATAAGAACTGGCATCATGGTTGACAAGTCTATAAGGGGAATGCTGATTGTAGAATCGGCAAGAGCCAACGCAAAATTTGCCATCGGTATAACCAAGAAGTTACTTGCCATTGCAAGACAGCAAGTCCAGCCGACAGCCGGACGCCAACCTGCGACAAATAAGTTTTTATGCCCTGCTTCAGCTTTGTTTACCTCTATCTGTGCCATTGCACTTTCATGTGCATGTTTCTGCGCCATTGTTGCAATTTCATGCGCTATCTTTTGTTTGACGTCAGCGTCAGGTATAAACTTATCCAGTATGCTTGTTACGGGCTGTATTAAAGATGTAAGTATACTCATATTATACACTATTTAGTCTTGTTTGTCAAGTAGTTTTTTACCGTGTACTAACGTTTGTACTGTGTCTGACTCATATATTCTAATACCCAACCAAACGATTGTGAATATAGAGGCGACTGGTGGTAGCCAAGCGGCTAATGCTAAGATACCTGTAGAGGCTGCGGCTACATCTACAACTTCTTTTGTTTCTTCAACCATGTTTAAATCCTTTAAAGGCTTGCAAAGTAAATGAATGCGTATACTAAAATAGGAATTAACGCTATAGATGTCCCTACTATAATAATAAACTGTTTTAATAGTTTTATATTCTCACGTTTCCTAGCTGCCGCTACGCGCTCTTTTCTTTCTCTTTCCTTACGACACTCTGCTTGGTAGTTTAACCAATCGGAATACATATCAGGACGACCTGCGTATATCATGTAGTCCTTAAGCCAAACCTCTTGCTCTTTAATCTTCTCAA